>JACDZJ010000001.1_pt1 | contig 226106 bp, 170 predicted proteins | sample 7365721 | NCBI WGS metagenome assembly JACDZJ01 (sample SAMN15143480, study PRJNA637477) | pond metagenome | biome: freshwater wetland ecosystem [ENVO:00000243]; feature: pond [ENVO:00000033]; material: pond water [ENVO:00002228]; isolation source: pond water containing pink berries ... | reverse complement strand
CGCAAGATGCTGAAATATAAGTATATCACAACCTACTGAGATCCCGAAGAGCCCCGCCACGCGCTCCGCGAAGGCCGCGATACGCTGCTGCAGGCCGTCGGTGCGGGCCTTCGGGGGGGTGGCGGGGGCGGGGGGCGTAACGACGGCCTGGCTGTCCATGGGGCTCCAAAAATCGTGGCAATCGGCAATGAACCGGGCGGACATTTCAGCACGGGCACCCCATGACCACAAGCGCGCCTGGTGGGAGCGGCTTTAGGGCCTTGGTCATAAACCCGGCCGTCTCCTGATCTGCGCGGTCGTCGGTCCGCACAGCGGACCCTACAGCGCGTAGGATGCGGTGAGTACTCGAACCGCATCACCCAACCCCGATCACCTGCAACCGCCCGCCCGTCGGGTGTGATCGGAAGTGCGTCGGATGCAGTGAGGCACGAACACGGGTGGCGCATTCGCTAACCCATGGAAGTCCAGGGCCTCCCGAAGATGTTATTGGTGACGGGCTCTCCGGGCAGTGCGCCGCCAGTGTCCGTTCCTCACTGCATCCGACCCTGCGCGAGGCGTGCCCGCAAGGCCGCCAGCTCGTACTCCAGGCGTTGCCGTGCCTGGGCCTCGGCGTCGGCCCGCTGTGCCTCGGCGTCGGCCCGGTTCACGGCCTCGCGTTTAGCCTGGGCCTCGGCCTCGGCCCGGTCCACGGCCTCGCGTTTGGCCTGGGCCTCGGCGTCGGCCCGACGCGCTTCGGCGTTGGCGCGGTCCACGGCCTCGCGTTTGGCCTGCGCCTCGGCATCGGCCCGCCGCGCCTGCGCATCGGCCCGCCGCGCCGCGGCTGCCGCGCGCTCCCGGTCGGCGCGCCAGCCGGGGAGGACGAAGCCGGCATAGACCGGATCGTCGCGTAACGTCTCCAGGTCCGGTCGGCGCGCCAGGTCGGTCGGGCGGAATTGCAGCCCCGGCAGCACCCGCGAGCAGATGACCCCGGCCTGCGGTGCGATGGGCGTATAGAACCCGGCGGCGGTGCGGGTGTAGAAGGCCTGGTGGTCGGGATGCTTGTGCAGGATGTAATACTCGGGCACGCCCCCGGCGGCGTATTCGGCCTTCTTGATGACGGTATCACGCTCGATGCCGCTACGCTCCTGGTCGGACAGGGCCTCGATACAGAGGTCGAAGACCCCGTGGTAGGAGCATGCCAGGGGCAGCAGCGGCTGGGGATTGTCGTTGCGGACCACGCCGAAATCGGGCTTGCGGATGACGGTGCCGCTCGGCAGCGGCAGTCGGAAACCCATCTCCAGGCCGACCAGCTGCGCGCAGGGGTGGGTGCGCAGGAAGTGCCGCACCAGTTCGCCGAACCAGGCATAGACCAGAAAGGTCTCGTAATCGGACACCGGTTTCTCCTCCAGGCGGCCGTTGTTCCACTCGTAATGGTGGTCCGACTCCAGGTAATACGTGGTCCAGTAGACCGCTTCCGAGACCAGGAGACCGTCGACGGAACCCGCCGCGGGCAGGCGCCGGGGCGGCGGGGCCGGGACCTGCGGCGCGGGTGCGGGTTGGGTGGCGGCGCTGGAGGACATGGCGGCAGGCGTCCGGTGTTGGCATCGCAGGAATTCAAGCCTAGCACGAAGCGGGCGGGATCGGCGCCGGCGGGCGTCGCCGGTGACCGGGTGATCAAGGCCGTTGTCGGCCATGATCAAGCGCGTAGGATCGGCAGCATGAGGCAAGTCAGGAACCGTTCTGGATCGCGACCTCCTGCCGCAGCCGTATCCCCGGGGCGTCCTGCCGGATGAGCCGTTGTTGCAGCGGGACCCGGTAGCAATAGCGGCCGTCTTGCAGGCCCAGCGCGCCATAGCGCACTTGCACCCGGGTGGAGCCCGCGAGCGCGCGCATCGGGAAAGCCCGTCGCGTCGTCTTGATGTATGCTCCAGCATCTCGGCACAGGATCAAACGGAACGGCGTCGCGGACCAATGCTCGCGGCGCAACAGTGCAATCGTATGCAACCTACAACCCTGACATTTTTGACGCAGCTCAGCCGCTCGCCCGAGGCGAGTCGCGCGGCTATCGCGGATAACGGACGCTTCGACGAGCGGACATCGTCTGAGCGCTGGCAGCGTTTCGAGGACATCCTGCGCGGTGTAGTCGCCGCCCCCTCGCCGATCGTTACGGCAGACTGGTCGGAGGCGGACAGGTTGCACTACGAAACGACCTGCACTGTGCCCAGCGTGTCGGTACCCGATGCCTTCCTGCCGATCAATCGTGGCGCCTGGCTCGATCCAGCGGGCAACCAGGACTTGGTTCGATTCGAAATTTTGGTTCGTCCGGTGAAATCCGCCACCCTGACCCTCGACGAGCTTGACGCGATGCTGCGCCGCGCCGACAGTGGTGACCCGGACGCGCGCAAGGCCATCGACGAGTTTTTCACGGGCTGGAACCTGCGCCGCGACGGTCGGCCAACCTTTGCTGCCTTCTACGACGAGGTGCAGGCCGAGGCGGATGCCGACGATTGGCCTCACGCGCTGCGCGACCGGCTGGGTCTGGGTCACTACGGCCGGCCAAGCCCACGCGGAACCGACCCGATCTGGGTGGCGCTAATGCGCTATCCGCTCGCCGAGGTCCTGGCGGTGCGGTCGAGCCGACAACTCGCCACTGCCTGCGCCTTGCCGACCGTGCTGGACGGCGGTATGCACGAGTTCTTTTTTCCGGCGCCGCGCGAGCACCCCTTCGGGGCAACGCTCCATCTGGACGGGACCCAGGCCGATCTCCTGACCGCCGAGATCCTCCATTGCCGCATCGACTACCGGCGTGAGCACCTGTGGAAGCTCGGCACAATCGAGCGTCCGCACCGCCTGTGCGACGACCCGTTGCGCGAGGCGCGGGACCTGCACTTGTTGGCCGTCCAGGACGCTTGTAACCGGGCCGACTTCGGCGAGCCAATGATGGGCAGGACATGATTGAGCACTGGCGCCAGAGCTTCGAGCGAGACCCCGAGCGGGCAGTCGCCGACCTGATGAGCGGCCGGGCCGGTCTCGGCTCCGACCTGCGCTTGGACGTGCCTGAACTCCTATACGAGGAATTTCCGGACCGGCCCGACGAGGCGCAAGCGCGTCAGCGACTGGACGGCGCGCTCTTCTCCTGGCTTCATGCGATGCGTCGCGACTATGCCGCTCAGGTCCGGCGCCTGGGCTACGCGGTCTACGGCAAGCGGTTATGCGATGCGCTGACCGCGGTCCATCTGCTCGATCTGCCGCGCACCAATCGTCAGGTGCGCGAGACGCTGGACGGTTGGCTGCGCTGGCTGCTGCCACTGCGCCTCGCGCCCGAGCGCGACCCGGCGCTCGAATGCCGGCGCGTCCTCACGCGTCGCCAGGGCGATGGTGCCCAGACCGCGGCCTGGCTGCATCTGGCGGCCGACCCCCGACCAGAGTACCTGATCGTCGCCCTCGCCGGACTCCAAGGTCTCCCCAATTCCGGGGACGCCCGCGCCAATCAGGTCCTGATGCTGCACGGGCTGTTGCGCCACGCCCTCGCCGGCTACGCGACGCCTGCCGAGGGGCGCGCCTTTTTCAACCGGCAATTCGGTGCGCTGCGCGGGCGTCTAGGAGCCTACCCACGCGCACCGAACCATTGGCAGCAGGTCTTAGCCGAGGCGCTCGATAGCTTTGTGACCAATTCCAAAGACCGCAACACGGGTGCCGAGGACCCCAAGGCGCGCGAGCTTGCCGAGCTGATTCGCGACGCCCAGGCGAAAGGGCTTGCGGCCAAAGGGCGACGCGGTCGCGCGTTCAAGCCCGCGTCCAAAGAAACTCGGGAGGCACTCGAGCGAGATATCGAGGCCGCAAGTCAGCCCGTGGAACGGCTGGCCGAGCGTCTGTTCGCAATGCTGGAGCAGCACCGCCGTTATGCCGAGACCACAGGCGACAGCTATTTCTTCGTGCGCACCCTGCACAACCTTGGCAGCCGTCTGATGGCCCGTGCCGATCTGCCGGGCAATGTGCTGGCGCGCTTCGGCCAACCGATCGAGCGCGCCATCGCCTGGGAGCCGACGAACCCCTTCTGCTGGACGCTTTGGGCGGACTGGCTCGCGGCCCAGGGATATGGGGACGCTCGCGAATGGGTGCTGCGTGAGACGGTCCGTCTCTTTCCCGACGACGAGCCCTCGCGCGTCGAACTTGCCCGGCTCTTGATCCGCCGCGGCGAGGACCGCTGGGACGAGGCCGAGCGTTGGCTGCGCGAGGCGGCCGAGCGCAGCCCGAGCCACGAGCCCTCGCGCGTCGTCCTGGCCCGACTGCTCGTGCGCCGAAACCGCAAACCGGAGGCGTTGGACCTGCTGGATACCTTTCTCGCTGGCAACCCCGACAATGCAGTAGCCCGTCAGACGCTCGAACGGCTGCGGGCAGACGCGGGCGGGTGGGATCTTGCCGGTTCGGACGACCCGCTCCACGAGGACGCGCCGGCCGGTTTCCCGACCGCCGGCCCGGATGCCCACCCAACATCCTCTTCCCCGAGCACTCCAGCCACACCCGATGGGCTTGAAGAGTCGCTGCCAGCGGCGGGCGCTCTCGCGGAGGTGGCCCGTCGGGCTCGGCTGGGCGCCGAGTTTGCACGCTCGTTGGCTGGCGTGGACCGCACCGCCCGAGTTCCGCCGTCCGAGCGCATCGCGGCGCAGGCACTCGCAGGCGATGCGCTGGCCGGTTTGTACTATCAGTGGCTCCAACCGGAAGATGCCCCGGAGTCGCCGCCCCATGCCTGGGCCTGGCGTGCCGCTCGACTGTGGCAGACCGAAGCGCCGATGAACGAATGGGACGGGCTTGATCGGGACTGTCCGGAGCGGCGCCGCGAGACGGGCTTTCTGCATCTCCTCACGCCATTGCCCGACAGCGAGCGTGTCCGAAAAGCGGAGAATTGGAGCCGCCGCTACGGCGAGCCCGGCGACAGTACCGCGGACCCGATCGGCGCCTTTATGCGTCGCGTCCTCGCGTTGGCGCCCGAGCTCAGTCGCGAGCAACGTGCAGACAGCGCGCTCGCTGTACTCGCCAGCGCCGCGCTCGGCGCCCCGGAGATGGCCGCCTGATCGGACTCCAGAAAGACCGTGAGCCCCTGGCTCACCAGGTTGCGCGCCAGGGTCTCGCAGAGGTTCCGCCGTGCCGACCGCCCGCCGCCGTAGAAACCATTGAGGACAGCCCCATGACGCAGACGCGCACCGGTACCCCATGATCACCAGCGCGCCAGGTGCCACCGTCGTACTCGATCTGGACGGCACCCTGGTCCCCGGCGACACCCAGCGGCACTTGTTTCTGCACTGCCTCACCCGGGGCCGGCTCGGTCTTGGGGGCCGTCTCGTGCTGTTGCTCGGGGGCTGCGGCCACCTTCTGGGCCTGGTGGGCAACCGCCCCATCAAGGCGCTGCTGGCCCGCGCCCTGGCGGGCCGGGAACCGGCCGCCCTGGAGCAGACGGCGGCGCGCTGGCTCGCGGAGCGGCCGGCCCTGAGGGTGCGGCCGGCCCTGCGCGCGCGGCTCGCCGAGCATCGGCGCCGCGGCGACGCGCTGCTGCTGCTGTCCGCCTCGCTGGAGCCCGTGGTACGGGCCTATGCCCGCCACCTGGGCATCGCGCGGGTGCTGGCCACCGGCCTGGAGGTGCGGAACGGTCGGCTCACCGGCGGCCTGGTCGGAGTCTGTCCCCATGGTGTGGAGAAGGCGCGCCTGCTGCGTGGCCTGATGCGCCGCGAGGGCCTGGATCTCGATCATTGCTGGGCCTACGCGGACGGCTGGTCCGACCGCTCCCTGCTGGCCCTGGTGGGGCATCCGGTGGTGGTGGGCCCCGGGGCGCGTCTGGCCCGACTGGCCCGCCGCCATGGCTGGGAGACGCTGCCATGATCCAGGTACTGAGCGTCAGCCTGGGGAGTTCCGCCCGCGACCATACGGTGGAGCTCGCGCTGCTCGGGCGACACCTGCGGGTGCGCCGCCTGGGTTGCGACGGTGACCCGCGGCGCGCCCTGGACCTGTATCGGCAGTACGACGGCCGGGTGGATGCTTTCGGTGTCGGCGGGGCCGAACTGGACCTGCGGGTGGGCGGGCGTACCTATCCCCTGGCGTACGGCCGGCGCATCCGCCGGGTGGTGCGCCACACCCCGCTGGCCGACGGCAGCCGCATCCGCGGCCTGCTGGAGCGGCGCGCCCTGGCGGCGCTGACGGCCGCCGGTTACGCGCCGGCCGGGCGCACCGCGCTGGTCAGCGCCGCCGTCGACCGCTACGACCTGGCGCTCGCCCTGAGGGACCAGGGCTGTCGCCTGGTGTTGGGTGATCTGATGTTCGGACTCGGCCTGCCCCTGCGCCTGCATTCACTGCGCAGCGTGGAGCGCCTGGCCGCCGCCCTGCTGCCGCTCTTGCTGCGCCTGCCGGTGTCGCTGCTCTATCCCACCGGGGCGGCCCAGGGTCGCGCGCCGAACCCCCGCTTCGAGTCCCTGCTGGCCGACGTGGAGATTTTGGCGGGGGACTTCCTGCAATTGCATCAATACTTGCCGCGCGATCTGCGCGGTCGGGTCATGGTCACCAACACCACCACCGCCGCGGACCTGGAGCTCCTCGCCCGGCGCGGTCTCGACACCCTGGTCACCAGTACCCCGCGCCTGGCCGGGCGCAGCTTCGGCACCAATGTGGCCGAGGCCATGCTGCTCGCCCTGGCCGCGGCCGAGGGCGCCGCCGATCCGACCGCACCCGCCACCCTGGCGTCCCTGGCCGATGCGGCCGGTCTGGCCCCGGCGCTGTGTCATCCCGGCCGCGGCGCGTGCTGAGGGTGGACCGGTTTGGCGCGCGAAGCGCCTGTCGCCAAATGGACTGACCTCAAGAAGCGTCGGTCCCCGCGCGTTATTGGTTCATCCCGCTTCCGGACCCGGTCTCAATCTTGCGCACCGTCCGCAACTGCGGGATCATCACCATCCAAGTAATGGAAATGATCCCGTCATTGAAGGCGCACAGATGACCGACGTACCCGAGTCAGCCGGCCCCAGCCTGATCGACAAGGCCCATCTTTCGGGCCTGATCCTCCCCGCACGGGTGCGCCAGTCCTGGCTTGACCACTGCGATCTCGACCTGCTCGATCCGCAAGGTCGGGTCCTGGCCAAGGGTCGTTTGTATCAGACCGAAAGCCTGTGTGCCAATGACCCGCGCTTGCTGCACGACATTGACGCCTACGGTAAAGGGAAAGTGCTTGCCGCGGTCTACGTCAACAACCAGCGGCAGCAAGACGGTGACCCGTTGTGGTATGTCCATGAGCGCTGGGGCCGTTGTAATCCTTGGCCGGACCTGACCCTGGACGGCGATTCGGTGGTCTCCGGCACGGTTGTCCGTCGCGTTATGTCTGCGGAGAGGCCGGAGCCGGCGGGCTACATCATTCAGCTCGACACCCAAGATGCGTTGCACCGGGCCGTACGCGTCGGGACCGAGCCTGCCGAGGTGCAGCAGCCCGATATCGAGGCATTTCTCCCAATCAACGAGATTCCCTGGGCCGACGGGGGCCTGGCCTCGCAACCCAAGCGGCCGGACGCCCGGCGCCTGGGGATCGAGATCGGCGATCGGATTCGTGCCCTGGTACTGGAGGTCCAACAACCGCCCAAGAACCCCAGGGTCAGCCTGGTCCGCTTGATCAACCACCAGGACGCCACCTCGGACCGCGCCTTTGAACACTGCGAAACCCTCGCTCGTTGGCGCTTCAGGCGGTTGCTCGGCGGTGTGACGGCAAGCCCTGTCCCGGATGCCGCGGTGCCCCTGTTCTCCGCTGATGAGCGTCCCTATGCGGGTCGGCGCCTGCTGTTAGTCGATGACGACGAACCGGCCTCCGCGTCCCAGAGTGAACTGCTGGGCCGGATGGGGGCCGAAGTCCACCGCATCCTGGTCCATGGCGGGGGTTTTGGGCAGGCAGTCGCCGAGCTCATGGCGGCCCTCGCGGAAGCCCCCTTTGACTTGGTACTGGTGGACAACCATTTGCCCGGCCGGGGTCTGGGCCGCGTGCTGATCCGCCAAGTCTGCGAGCGGCTCGACGGCACCGGTGGTGCCCGTTTGATCCTGCTGTCGGCTAACGCGGCAAAAGGCGGCGGCGACCTCGATGTGCCCACGTTGAAAGTCGAGGGCATCACCGGTTTGGTTCACCGACCGATGTCACACCGCACCCTGCAACGACTGCTGGCCGGCGAAGAGGTCTGGGACCTCACCGAGCCCTTCGTTCATACCGCGGCTTCGCAATCACGCGATGCGATCCCGGCGATCACCACGCCGGATCAGGTCCTTGCCGCCATTGCCGCGCAGCCGGGGGTGCAATTTGCCGTGCTGCTGCGGGCGCGCCACCGCCTCGCGTCCGCCGACCTCATTGGGTTCGGGAAGCTCCCGTTTACGCAGCGCAATTACGATGAGGTGTTGGAACAGACGAGCCTCGGACTGCTCCTGTCCGGGCGCATCACGGCGCTCCCGATCGGTAGCGACGACCCGGGGAATGGGCTGCTGCGAATTGCCTGGAACGATGCGGGACATTGGCAAGTGCTGCAATTGGGCAAGGCCCGCTGGGTTTTCGGCGTCGGTCTGACCAAGGGCGTAGCCTTTGAACATTGCCTGCCGCTCTGGCACTTCGCCCTAACCGCCGCCCTGGAGGCCCAGGATTGGCGTGACGCCGCCAGGCATAGTTCCGCCTTCATTCAGTTGGGACTCGCCCACCAGGGATTGACCCACGAGATCTTCAATCTGCAAGACGAATTCGGCAGTCGGCTGGGCATCCTGCGTCGCCATCTCGATCGGCTGCGCCCCGAGGGTAAGCTCAGCGCCGAGGAGCGCCAACGGGTCGACGACGCACTGAGGAAACTGATTATCGTCAAGGAACAGATCCTGGAGTTTGCCAAGGGCCAGTTGCGCGCCGAAGCCTTCCGTCATCGCGAGGTTTTCCTGCCGGACGCTATCAGCACGGTTCGGCGCATCGTTGAAGTCCAGTGCCAGGAGGCGCAGGTCGCCTTGCACGTCGCGCCGCCGCCGCCGCTGGCCCTGCCATTGCCCAATGCCGCACTGGTGCTGCCGCTGGTCAATCTGATTGTCAACGCCGCCAAGCATCAGCGCCGCCGGGAGAACCGCCGGATCGAACTCCTGTTTGATGTCGCGGAGGAGGACGACCGCCAATGGCTGATCGCCGATGTCCGCGACAACGGCTTCGGCCTGGATCAAACGACACTGGAGCGCCTGTTCGAGCCCGGCTATTCGAGTGCCGATGCGCTCGACCAACGTCACGGGATTGGTCTCTGGCTCTCATACCAACTGGTTGCCGAGGCGGGCGGCACCCTGCGCCTCGCGGAGAACTGGCGCGGCGTGGGCGCTTGTTTTCAAGTGCGATTGCCGATCAATCTGGGCTGAATGGAATATAATGAAAACGCTACTGGTCATTGACGACAGTGCTGCCTTTCGAGAGTCTATTGGGTACGCGGCCGAGGACCGCGACTGGGTGTGTATGGCGTCCGATCATCTCGGAAAGATCAGGGAATGGCTGGACCTGCACCAGCCGGATGTTGTTCTGTTGGATTGGAACATTGTTAACCAGCAGCGCGAGGACTACGTTGATGAGCTCAAACGCCGGGACTTGACTGCAAGTACACTGCTGCTGTCGTCCGGGCTGTTGGATGACGAACGAAAGGCATTGATAATAGATGCGGGGCTGGCCGGCTATCGACCCAAGCCGCTGGACCTGAACCGGCTGGACGAGGAGATTCGCCTGCCGACGCAGGAGCACCCGTCGCCCTGGCCCGGCATTGAGGCGGTCGTCAATGGACTCGATGTGGCAGTGGACATCTTCGATGACAAGCTCCGTAGCCTTTGGCGTAACACGAAGGCCGCCTCCGACACACTGACTCCTGCCCAGTTTCTCATTATCAAGTGGTTGTACGCGGCGTTGAACGAAACCGGTCATGGTGCAGCACGGCGCTTGGACTGGGACGGCGAGAAACGCCGCTTCCTGGAGTCGCGAATGTTCCGGGTTTCCTCGAGTGGTGCGCTGTGGGTTGAACGGGACTGGCGACCTAAGGGCGATCGGCCCCACGACCACGAGTTGCTTAACCTGGAAAGCAATCCCACCCGTGTAAAGTGGCTCAAGGGCGTTGCGGAACTGCTTGCTCAGCGTTATGCGATCAGCCGCTTTCGTGTCTACAAGATCGCTGAGTTACCCTATGAACCGACGTTTGAAAACGGCGCCGGACCGCTGGTCATCCCGCTGTTTCAGTCTGGCGGCGGTTTTCGGGCCAGCGAGAACGCGTGGATCGAGTCCGGATTCCTCGCACGGTCCAATGGCCTGATTAGAGCCGCGCTATTACCGGATTTCTCCGCTAGGCCCGAGCACGTCAGCGACCAGCATCCCAACACCGGTTGTGCCGAGATTCGCTATGGCTCAGAGGGCACCTATCAGGTCGTATTGCCCGTAAGCTGGTGGGGGGGGACGGTTGCCTTGTTTGAGTTTGATCGCCGGCTTGATCACGCCGCGTCCCTGGCGGGGTCGGATCGTGACGTGGTGGAGATCGCTCGACGCATGGCCAGTGATGAGGCCGGCCAGCTCAATGATGATCAATGGCAACTGATGCAAGGGCTAGTGGTTGATATCGGCAAGCGCCTTACGGAGCGGTTGGCCGGTGACGAAACCCGGCAATCTCAGGATTGGCACCATGAGATCGACCGGGCGCTGCTCAAGACCTTCGCCGAGGATCCCCGGTCACCGGAGATGACCTATGACGGAATCTCCCAAGTTTGCGCAATGTTGTTAGACGGCTGGAGGGAGCCTAAGATCAGCGGACGGATCATGGGCGCGACCCTATGGAGAGACGACCAAGGGCGGACTCCCCTGGATGCCTGGTACATTGCCATTCAGACCAGCCAAGGTCATTGGTGTCCAGTGGCGGGCAGCGGCGATGCCTATCGTCGACTACGCCACGGGGGCGAGCGTCCGTTGGCAGAGCCCCACCTGACCAGCTTGCAGCGGCCAGCCTGGCAAGCGGTGGTGATCCAGGACTTTCAAGACTGGATCAAGCGATCGGGAACCACCCCCTACCCGGACCTTGGTACCGAAAGAGTCGGCCAGATCGGCGGTTGGGGCGCGGTGCCCATGAAAGTAGACGGCGTAATCGGCGCTTTGATGATCGTTCACTCGCCACATCCGCATTACTTTACTCGCGTCAGGGTAGGGCTCCTGGAACAGGCGGCGAAACGCCTGTTGCCGCTCCTGGCCGCGGCCCGGCGCGAGACTCGCGCCCGGAGCGCCTTCACCGCCGCAGTTATGCATGAGGTCAAGAATGATGCGCACACTGCGCGCATACTGCTGGAAGAACTCTCGCCTCAATTGCCTCCAAGCCAGGAGACCTTGAATGCATTGACTCACTATCTGGATGGGTTAACCCTACTTGGGCAGGACAGCCTCGATCTGTTCCAGATGGGGCGCTCGGACCGCATTGAGGACAGCGCACACCGAGAGCAAAGGCAGCAATACCGGCTAGATAAGCTTGTTGACGGCCTGACGGCGGGCTGGCGTGAACTCTATGACACGACTGCTCTCACCGTTGCTCTGCCGATGGACGCGGAACACCGGTGGATCGAGGTCGAGCACGCGCTCGCATTCCGACGCGTCGTACGGGGCTTACTGCACAACGCCTTCCGACATGGTCGGGATTGGGTGAAACTGACTGTCGGAGTCGGGCCACCGCAATCGCCCGGCGGCTTATCGCGATTAGAACTGACCGTTGCCAATCTCGCAAAGCAACAGATTGCGGTGGGTCTGGCGGAGGACCTAAGCCCTGTTCAGGGCGGCCTCGGTACCTCGGCACTCGCCCGCGGCCGACTTGGCCTCGCGATCGCAAGGCAACTAGCGGCTGAAGCGGGCGCGGATCTCGGCCCCCTGCAATTTGAACGCGTTGCTGATGGTGAGGCGAAAATCGAAGTGTCAACCGCTTTGACTTGGCCGGTAAGAGAGATGGCAGCGTCGGACGACCAATAATGCACTGGAAATTGATAATATGAAGCTGTTGTTGGTCGATGACGTCCCTCAGTATATCCGGCCGTTCCGCGATAGGCTGCTGAAGGATGAGATAGAGCTGACGGTAGTTCACGACCTGGGGACTGCCTGGCGCTTTCTGCATCGTCGCGCTGAGTTGGATCTCATCGTGATCGATATCGCGTTCGACACCTACGAGGCTGAGTTTGCAGCCGAACAGTCTGCGCTCCTGGACGGTCTGCGGAAGCGCGGATTTGGCGGCCTGTCGATGTCGGGACAGGCGCTTGGGCTGCGACTGTGGAGCAGACGCCACGCCCTAAGATTTCCGTATTGCTACGTGACCAACCATGCCAACCTATGGATCGAGGGTCTCGGGGGGGCTGATCCGGAGTTCGGCGATAACCGAATGGCAGGCAGTCTACCGACGATCATCGATAAGTCTTCCTTATGGCCGGATAACATCGCGGAGCGTCTTGAAGTAGCTCGCAGCGAATGGGTGATAAAGGCATGGATTGGCGGAGATACCTGACGCCTTCTACTTTGCGGCGCAACACTATCAGACCACCTTGATCAGGGATCTTCAGTGATACATCCGACTAGCTCAGATTCAAGGGCTGATCGCAAGATCTGGCTTGCACTCCTGGTATTGCTCCTGCTGTGGTCCTGTGCTGCTGCCTGGCACAGTTTTTCTCTGATTGGTTGCCATTTTATTGGTGCGCAATTTCGTTCTTTATTGATAGCGACTGTTGCGTACTTGCTTGCGACCTTGACGATGGCAGTATGGCCTGGCCAGCATCGCCTGCCGGGTGCGGGGGATCGTGTGGGCGTCGCGCTTGCAGTGGGCTTGGTCGCTGGCTTGATCGCCATTTTGTTGAGCGATGGGTCGCTGGGGGTGAGGCTCTCCGTCGAGCCGAATCCGGCCGCCGGCAGCTCAGTCGGCGCAAAGGAGAGCGACCCGTTCGGTTTGATTAATGTCCTCGCCGCCTTTCTTGGCGCGGTGCTTGCCGGACTTGCGCTGCTTGCTCAAAAAAGCGCCTACGAGGCCCGCGCCGAGGCCCGGCAGGCCCACGCGGACATGCTGCGGGTGCTGCACTCCAGTCGCTTGCTTGAATTGGCCCAGGTCGCGCGCGCCCAAACCGCCGACCTTTGGGAGCGGTCGGCGGGGGTAGGAGGGCTGGACCCGAAGATGGCACGAATGCTCACCCTCGCAGCGTCGGTTTGCGCGCGGCTTTCACGGTTGTTGATTCTCTTGCATCAATGGGTGGCAGAGCCGCACTTGGTGTCGGCGGACGCTGTCACGGGACGGGCGGAAACCCTACTCTTGGACATTCGCGTATTCAAGGGAACCCAGGCGGATAGCAGATCGACGGCGTATAGTGACGAAGAGCGGTTACGTGCAGAGTGTTGGCAGCCGACGGCGCGAATAATGGAATACCTGTTAAAATCGCTGCATGACGGCTGCGATAGTGGTCCGAGCTCGAATAATCCGCGTGTGCTTGAAGCGATCGGCAAAGTGCGTAGCGGGTTGATCGGTTTGTGATGTTCCCATGATCCAAGATTTCCGGATTGCAGGATTCAAATGCTGGCGTGACACCGGCCGCGTCGCGCTCGCTCCCTTAACGCTGTTGTTCGGCGCCAATAGTGCCGGGAAAAGCAGTTTGGGGCACTGGTTGCTGGCACTGAAGCAGACGGCCCAGTCGGCGGACCGGCGCCGCGCGCTGAATCTCGGGGATGAGCGCTCGCTGGTGGACCTGGGTACCTTTGAGGATTGCATCTTCCGCCACGACCTGACCCAGCCGCTCCAGTTCAGTCTGCGCTGGTCGCTGCCGGATGCCCTCAGCGTTCGTGATCCGCTGACCGAGACGACGTTCCGGGGGGACTATTTGGGGCTCGACGCCTCGCTCGGCGCCGATGCCATGGGACAGCCAGAGATGCGGGCCTTGCGCTATCGACTGTTGGACGGCCATGCCGAGCGCCTGAGCGTGATGCTGGAGCCGGGCGCCGATGGTGGGCTGGAATTGGCCGCGGCTGGGTATGACTTGGTCCGCGCCCCCGGCAGGGACGGGGCCTTGGACGCGCCGGAGAAGTTCTATCGCATCGGTGAGTCCACGATTGCGCGTTTCTCCAATGCGGGTTTCGTGTCGGATTTCGCGTTGGCACTGGAGGCGATACTTGGGCGCCTGTCCTATCTCGGGCCCTTGCGGGAGGCGCCCCGGCGCATCTACGCCTGGTCGGGTGATGCACCCGAAGACCTTGGGCCGCGGGGTGAGTATGCCGTCGCTGCGATCCTGGCGGCCGGATCCCAGCGGCGTTCGATCGCCTTGGCTTCAGAGCAGATGCCCCGTGCTTTCGCCGAGGTGATCGCCGCGCAATTGCAGCAGCTCGGTGTGATTTCAGCCTTCTCGGTCGCCCCGGTCGCACCCGGCCGGCGTGAATACGAGGTACTCATTCGCACCCACGCCGATGCCAGTCTGGTCCGTCTGACTGATGTTGGATTCGGTGTCTCTCAGTTGCTCGCCCCGGTGGTTCAAGCCTTCTATTGCCCGGCCCATTCGGTGGTTTGGATGGAGCAGCCGGAACTGCACCTGCACCCTCAGGTGCAGGCGAATCTGGCGGACCTTTTCATCGACGCGATCCATGCTCATGAAAACGGCTGTCCCCGTGGGGTTCAGTTAATCATAGAGAGCCATTCGGAGCACCTGCTGAACCGCCTGCAGCGCCGGATTGCGGAGCGGCGATTGCATCCGGATGAGGCGGCCGTGTACTTCTGCTCCCAGGGGCGCAACGGTGCGCGGATTGAGCGCCTGCGGATGGATGAGGACGGCGAGATCGCAAACTGGCCGGTGGATTTTTTTGGTGACGAGATGGCCGACATTGCTGGGCGTACCTTGGCGGCGATGCGGCACCGGACCCGCGATGGTCGCGGCTAGAATGGGCACCTGGGTGATCGATACCAATGTCCTGTTGGTCGCGGACCTGCGTCATCAAGACATCTCCCCGGAGTGCGTCAGCGCCTGTGTGCTGCGCCTGCAAGCGATACAGATCGAGGGCGAAATCGTCCTTGACGATGGCTTTGAGATCCTGGAGGAGTATCAGCATAAGACCGACGCCAATCGTGGCAAGACCGTCGCGCAGGTGTTCTTGAAGTGGCTGTGGCGCAACCCGGGCCGTTGGTTCACCGTGCATCTTGAGCGCCATCCGGAGCGGGGCTACGCGGCCTTTCCGAGTGCTCCTGAGTTAGCGGCTTTCGACCCGGCGGATCGAAAATTCATTGCGGCGGCAGTTGCTTGCAGTGCGCACCCACCGATCTTGCAGGCGGCCGACTCCAAGTGGCTAAGCGTAGCCGGTGCGCTGCAGCACCAGGGTATCGCGGTCGAGTTCCTGTGCCCCGATGATTTACGGCGGTTCGCGGCGAGAAAAGGGCTGTGATCAACGACGGCTTTTATCGCTTTCCGCATACGCCGCATCTCACCTGGCTCGGTATCGGCAGTCCCCGCGATGACAAGGTGATGACGGCGGCGCAGGCGTCGTCGTTCTTGGCCGCCCCGGTCGCAGTCGAAGAAAAAGTGGACGGGGCTAACCTCGGCATCTCACTCGACCATGGGGGTCGCTTGCACGCGCAGAATCGGGGCCAGTATCTGGTGCCGCCCTACCGCGGTCAGTTCAATCGTCTGAGTGCTTGGCTTTCCAGCTACACTGAACCCTTAGTGGCAACACTAAACCCTGGGTTGATCCTGTTCGGCGAGTGGTGCGCGGCACGCCACTCGATTCGTTACGACAATTTGCCTGGCTGGTTCATTGCCTTCGATATCTATGATCGAGAGAGCGGGCGATTCTGGAGTATGCAGCGTCGGAGCGCCTGGTGTGCGGCGGCCGGGTTACCACAGGCCCCTGTGCTTTTAAATCAAAGTTGCCTTGGCCTCAGGGATTTGACGGCGTTGATGGATGGGCGATCTTGTTCTTTTGGTTCGGAGTTGATCGAAGGCATCGTGGTGCGGCGCGATGACGGAAACTGGCTCAACGATCGGGCAAAACTGGTGCGTCCCAGCTTTTCTCAAGCCATCGAAAAGCATTGGAAACAGCGTCACGTCGAATGGAATAGACTCGCGACAGAGCCATCCAGTTGCCCTTGGCGATGATCGCAACCCTGGCAGGGTGCGCGTGGGGGATCGCGGCGGCCGGGGCCGCGACGTGCCGATATTGGCAATACCGACCGGCGCGTCTGGTCGACGTGGCGACCGTGACCTTGGTCGACACCGCGGAGAATCAAGCCGCCGATCCGCAGTCCACCAGTCGGAAAGTGGGATTGTGCTTTACTCTTGCGCGGATGCGCGTACCAGCGCCCTTTCAGCCACTGTCGAGCATGAAGCGGCCGTTGGCGCACCCTGAGGTTTGAGCGGGAGCCGAGATGATGCGCGAAACGATTCAATTAGCTACACACCGTGACCAGGAGTTGGTGGATATCACGCCGGCAGTGCGGGCCGTGGTGCAGCGCAGCGGGATTCGCGATGGTCTGGTGCATGTCTATGCTCAGGGAGCGACCGCGGCGATCATGATCCAGGAGAACTGGGACGACAGTGTTCAGGAGGATGTCATAGCGTTTCTGTCCAAGCAGATTCCCAAAGGCGTTTGGCTGCATGACCGGCAGGACGGGAACGGGGATGCGCATCTCAAGGCCGGATTGGTGGGGCCGGCGGAAACGGTGCCGCTGATCGACGGCACACTGGGGTTGTCGACTTGGCAGAATCTGTTTTTTTGTGAATTCGACGGTCCGCGGGGGGAGCGCCGCGTGGTGGTGACGATCATCGCGGACGCGGGCTTGGAGCGTGCTGCGGGCTAGGTTGGCGATCCGGTCGCCCTCGGGTCTGCGCGGCCTTGGTCCTGCTGACGGCCATGGAAGGAAGATCAGCTTCCCGAAACAGGAATGTTTCTCGTGGGAGCGGCGTCCCGCCGCGATGGGGTGCCGCGGTGACCTCTCAGGCTGCGGCGACGCGCCCGGCCGTCGCGGCGGGACGCCGCTCCCACAGGGTCGCTGCACGACTTTCACGGGAAGCCTCGACCGCGCCACGCCCCGGCATCGTGATCAAGACCTTGGTGGCGAATTTTTCGCTGTCGCTCAAATTGAAGCCTGCCGGTGCGCCCCGACGTTTACCATAGGGGCATCCAAGGTCAGCGGATCCTGGGTGCCGCGGTCTTGCGGTGCCCGGTCCGGGCCGTGGACCCGAAGAATCGATTGGCGCCCCGAGGGTCCGCCGCGCGCATGATCGACCGTGCCGTCGACTGCATCGCGGCAGCCATGATCAAGGCTCGTCCTGTCTTTTCCTGTTGATTCATTCGCACTGTCGGCCGGTTGCCACCTGATGATGCGGCGGCCGGTCGGCACTGCCTACAAGGGCGACTATGAAAGTTCCAAAAAGTCTCGAAGCGCTGGTGCGCGACGGTCTTGTCGATGAGGTGATCCGTCCACTGAAGAGCGGCAAAGAGGCCGCGGTCTATGTGGTGTTGTCCGAAGGCGCGGTCCGCTGTGCCAAGGTGTATAAGGAGGCGAATAAGCGCGGTTTCCATAAGCAGGTGTTGTATCGTGAGGGGCGTACGGTGCGCAATAGCCGGCAGGCGCGGGCGATGGAGAAAGGCACGCGGTTCGGACGCAAAGAGCAGGAAGAGGTCTGGCAGAATGCCGAGGTCGATGCCTTATATCGGCTGGCGGCGGCCGGGGTGCGGGTGCCGCAGCCCTATCATTTCCTCGAAGGCGTGCTGCTGATGGAGTTGATCACCGATGAGGACGGGGTTGCCGCGCCCCGGCTGAATGATCTTGATCTGAACGGTGAGCTGGCGCTGCAGTACCACGACCAACTGATCCGGGAAGTGGTGAAGATGCTCTGTGCCGGTCTGGTGCACGGCGATCTGTCCGAGTTCAATGTGCTGGTCGACGCCCAGGGCCCGGTGATCATCGATCTGCCCCAGGCGATCGATGCCGCGGCGAACAATCATGCGCCCCGGATGCTGGAACGCGATGTCGGCAATCTGGCGCTCTATTTCGGCCAGTTCGCTCCGGAATTGCTGAGCACCAGTTACGGCAAAGAGATCTGGCACCTGTACGAGAGCGGCAAGCTGACGCCTGAATCCAAACTCACCGGCCATTTCAAAGGCCGCAATTTGGAGGCCGATCTGGAGAGCATCCTCCGCGAGATCAATGATGCGCGCGACGAGGCGCTCGCCCGCAAACTCGCTGACTGACCCGCCGTTCGACCCGTTGCCGGGGCCGGCGATTCGCGCTGTCCTAACCGCGCCGGCGCGCCGCTTGCGCGGCCCGGCGGCGCGACTCGATGGCGTCGCCGATCTCCGCGGCCAGGGTCGGCGAACGGTTCAGCAAGTCACTGATTGCACGGCTGTTGAAAACCATGATCTTGACATCCTCCAACGCGCGGATACCCAGATCGTCGCTCGCGCCCCCGGCGGTCAGTTGACTGCCGAAGCATTCGCCGGGGCCGAGCTCGCCGATCACGACCGCGCGGCCTTGGGCATCGCCCGCCAGCAGCGCCGCGCGGCCCTCAAGGATCAGGGCAAAGCCCTGGAAGCGGGTGCCGAGGTGCTGGACGTCCTCGCCCTTCGTGTAGTCCATGATCGGGGTCTCGCGGTCCGCGCCGGCGGTGACCGCCGGCAGAAAGCGGGCATGGTCCGCCGCGAGCCATTGTGCGGGCGTGAGCGGCGCGCGGCCGGGCTGGCTGATGGCAGAAGGGATGGTGAGTCCCGCCCGCCGCGCGACATACCACAGCCGGGTCATGACGGCGTCACGGACCGCGGAGACCTGATCTTGACGGGTTACGCTGAACACCAGGCGGTAGGTGATGGCGGCGTCGCCATAGCTTAAGGTACGAACCCGCGGGGGCGGATCGTGCAGGACATCGGGCGTGGTTCTCAGCAGGTCCAGCATCACTTCCTTGACGCGGTTCGGCGGGTCATCGTAGCTGAAGCCGAGCTCGATTTGCTCGGTCCGCAGCGAGGTCGGCCGCGACAGGTTGCTGAAAGCCGCCTTATAGAGAGAGACGTTGGGGACGATATACAATTCGCGGGTCGCGGTTTCGATATGCACGGCGCGCCAATTGATTTCAATGATCCGGCCCTTGATCTTGTTCGTCTCGATCCAGTCACCCACCGAGATCGGCCGCTCGAAGAGCAGCATGAGCCCGGATACGATATTCCCCAGCGGTTCCTGCAGGGCCAAGCCGATGACGACTGAACCGAGCCCCAGGGCGGTGAGCGCGCCGGTGATCTCGCCGTCCCAGACCTGTGAATAGATAATGACGGCCCCGACTGCCACCAGGGCCGCGCGCAGCAGGTCGAGGAAGAGTTCGGGGACGCGCTGGCGCCAGGTTCCGGCGCCGCTGAGCCGAAACACCAGATCGTTCACCGCCCCCAGCAGCGCATAGAGCAGCAGGAGCCAGAAGGCCGTGGCGATGACGCGCACCGCGGGGTCGTCGCGCGGCAATTCGAGGACCCGCAGAACGAAGATCAGGAGCGCCAGCGCCGGGGCGACCAGGTTGCGCAGCGTGACCAGGCTGCGGACCAAGGGGTTGCCGCCGGCGCGCAGGGCGGCGATGAGCTCATTGAGCAGCAGCAGGCTCAGCGGGAAGCCCAAGGCGAGCAGGACCGCCGGCCAGAAGTTGGATACGGGTCCAGCCGGCAGGTCAATCATGGTGCGGTCCTTAATGTCCTTTCACCGGGTGACTTCCCAGTATTCGATCGGCCCCTTGCCCAGGTCGCCGCCCGTGATGGGTCCGGCGAACTGGAACTGTCCGGCCAGACGCTCCCGGACGGCGGCGGTAACATGGATGCCGCTGCCCTGGTCCGCCGCGAGTCGGCGGGCGATCGCGACCGTGACGCCCCAGAGGTCGTACAGAAACTTGCGTCGCCCGATCACGCCGCCAACCACCGGCCCCGCATTGACGCCGACCGCGAGGGCGAGGTCCGCCTGGTGATCGCGGTTGAAGACGCCGACGATGCGCACCAGTTCCTGCGCGAACCGGATGACCCGGCGGGTGTGATCGGGGCGCGTCACGGACAGGCCGCACACCGCGAGATAGGAGGCGCCGATGGTATTGACCTTCTCGATCCCGGACTCCTCTGCCGCCTCGTCGAAAGTCTCGATCAGGTCGCCGAGGATCTCCAGCGAACGCGTCTCGCCGACCCGATCACTGAACGCCTCCATGCCGATGATATCGGCGAACAGCACCGAGACATCGGCGAATTCGCGTCGCGCCGTCCGATCTCCATCCTGGCGTTGGGCGATCGCCGACGCGGGCAGGATGTTGTGAAGCAGTTCCAGATTCTCGCGGACCTGCCCCTCCAGCCGCTCGGTTTGCTGCTGCATACTCTGGGCCATCTCATTGAAGACCCGCGCGAGTTCACCGAACTCGTCGTTGGAATCGACGGGCACCCGCACGCCGGTCTCACCCGCACCCAGGCGCCGGGCACCCTCGGTCAGTTGGCGCAGCCGCCGGGTATGAACATACGCGAAGAGGAGCGCGATCAGGGTGACCACCAGGGCGGTGCCGGTGACCACGACAATGACCTTGCGGCCATACGCGAAGAGCGGTGCATCCGCCTCCTTTTCGTCGATCTCCGCGATGACCGCCCACCGCATCGAGTCCAGGTCGAGCGGGCCGTAGGCGCTCAGCACCCGCTCGCCCCGAAAGTCCGTGATGGTGTTGATGCCGGAGCGGCCGTTCAAGGCCGCGGTGACGCTGGCCGTGTCCACCGGCAAGGTGAAGATCGTGCTGTTGCGGCGCTCGATTTCATCGACAATGCGCGTCGAAATGGGACTGTTCCGCAGCCCGGCGAGAAATTCGTCGCGATGTTCATGCATTAGACGCCGCTCGCTGCGTACCGTCCGATCGGCGCCAACCAGATAGCACTCCCCGCTCACGCCGAAACCTTCCTCACGCCAGCCATAATTGCCGGTCAACGCGGCATTGATCCGGTCGATCGGGAATTGCAGTACGAGGATGCCGATCAACTGGGAGCCGTCGAACACGGGGCTCATGGCAAATCCCATCGGTTGTCCCAGGTTCGGCCGATAGGGCTCGAAGTCGGAGACCCGAAACGCATCCCGTTCCTTCTGGCTGCGCAGCGCCCGGACCTGGATACCCAACTGGCTGTTGGCATAGGGGCCGGTCTCCAGGTTGGTTCCGAATTCAGGCGTCTTCTGGTAGGTATAGACGATGTCGAGCGTCTCGGCGTCCACCAGCAGCACGTCCTTGAAGCCGAAAATCCGGATCGCGCGGGCAAAAGACGGGTGGTAGGCCGCGTGGGCTGCACCATAGACGCTGGTATCGGCCGCGGCGGTGTCGAGGTCCTGTCCATCGTCATCGGGGCGGGGCTTCGCGGCGAGATAGTGGTACTGCAAGTAGCGTTCGGCGGCCCGGGCGGGCAGATACTGTTCGAGTATCGGCACGCCGTCGACGTTCGCGTCGAGGCGCGGCAGAAACCAGTCGCGGTAGAAGGCATCCAGTCGCGCGTTCTCCGCGGCGCTCAGGGTGGGGTTGCCGAGTGCCCGGTAGGCGTCCCGGAAGTTGCGCAGACCGTCGATGGTGACCTTGCTGTCGGCCAGCCCGAGCACCCGCTCGCGCAGCGACTCGAACATGGATCGAATGGTGCGCGTCTTCGCCACCCGCACGCCCTGGAGCTGATGCTCTACCGATTGAGCCAGCACTTGGCGTGCCGAGGAATATCCGATCCAGGCCGTCACCGCGATCGAACCCAGGCTCACCGACAGGAGCAGGATGATGAGCTTCGACTGGATGCTGAGGCGATTGTGAGTGCGCATGGGGAATTCGGTGGAGCGATCCAAGAAGCTGGCCGCGACGCGCTCGCGCCTGAGACCGATGTGATCACCGCGCGATCACGCACGGCGGCGGTTCGCCATCGTATCAGGCTTGCGGATGATCGCTGAACCGCGGTTTCGCGTTGTTTGTGGAGCGCGTAGAATCCTGCCCCACGCCAAGTATCTGCGACGCACGATGCGGAGACGTCGATGAAGTTCACAACCTTGCAAACGGTGCTGTTCTGGTTGGTGGTGACCGCGGTGGTCGCGGGCTGTGGGAAACAGAACAATGCGATGTTCGGCGGCGACCAGGGGCCACCCCGGGTCGTCATCACCCCGGTCATGAAGGAAACGCTGCCCTTCCAGCGACGCTTCCCCGGCGAGACGCGAAGCCTGAAGGACATCACACTGGTCGCACCGGTGGCGGGATTCCTGGACGCTCAACCGGCCCCCGATGGGTCCATGGTCAAGGCCAACGCGGCGCTGTACCGGATCCGGCGGGCGCGCTATCAGGCGGATCTCACGCACGCCGAGGGGACCCTGACGGCCGCCAAGGCCCAGCTCGCCAACACGGAGGTGTCCCTGGCGCGCCAGGAGGAACTGTGGAAAAAGCGTAACACCAGCGAGGCCGATCTGCTCAACGCCCGGGCCCAGCGCGACAATACCGCGGGCAAGGTCACCGAGGCGGAGGCGGATCGCGACGTGGCGCGGATCAACCTCACGGACACGGATATCAATGCCCCGTTTGCGGGCCAGTTGGGTGTCTCCACGGTCAGCCTCGGCACCTGGCTCAACGTCGGCCAGGCGATCGGGACACTGGTGCAGATTGACCCCATTCGTGTCCGTTTCGAACTGCCCGAGCGGCTCTATCTGGCCCATTTCACCGACCAGGACAAGATCGGCCGGGTGGTGGTGCGGCTGAGCCTGTCGGACGGCGAGCCGTTCGATCAGACCGGACGCATCGAGTTCTTCGACAACCGGGTCGACCCGGCCGCCGGCAGCATCGCGGCCTATGCGATCCTGCCCAATCCCGCCAACCGGCTGCGCCCCGGGATGTATGTGCAGGTGCTGCTCCAGCGTGAGTTCGGGATCCCGTCGCTCCTGATCCCGCAGTCGGCCCTGCTGAGCGACCAGCTCGGCCAGTACGTCTATAGCGTCGACGGCGACGGCAAAGCCCAGCGACGCAACGTCACCCTCGGGGACCCCGTAGACAGCCGCATCGTGGTTCTGGACGGTCTCGCGGCCGGTGATCAGGTGGTCGCGGAAGGTCTGCAACGGCTGCGGCCCGGCGTGGCGGTGGAGGTCGTTGCGGGCGCCGCCGCGGAACCGCAACCGCAACCGCAAGCCGCGCGCCCCGCCGCGCCCCCGCCGGCCGCTCACCCGGATCAGGCCGCCGACGGACGCAAGGACTAGCCGCCATGTACATCGGCCACTTTTTCATCGACCGCCCGCGGTTTGCGATCGTCATCGCGATCATCACGGTGCTGTGCGGACTGATCGCCATGCGGTTCCTGCCGATCTCCGAGTATCCGGACGTGAGCCCGCCCACGGTCGTGGTGACGACGAGCTGGCCCGGTGCGGACGCCAAGACGGTGACCGAGAGCGTCATCACTCCCTTGGAAGACGCCATCAACGGCGCCGAGGACATGCTTTACATGACCTCGTCGAGCTTCAATGACGGCAGCGCCAACATCACCGTCACGTTCCGCATCGGCGCCGATGCACGCATCGCCGCCGTCGACGTGCAGAACCGCGTCTACGGGGCCATGGCGCAATTGCCGCAGCCGGTCCAGCGGCAGGGCGTCAAGGTCGAACGCAAGTCCACCGATATCCTGTGCGTCATCTCGCTGACCTCACCCACCGGGGCCTATGACCCCATATTCATCGACAACTATGCCGACATCCACCTGGTGGATGCCCTGCGGCGCATTCCTGGGGTCGGGGCGCTGCAACTTTTCGGGGATCGGACCTACTCCATGCGGGTCTGGCTGGCGGCCGAAAAGCTCGCCGCGGTCGGCCTGACCGCGGCCGATGTGGCCGCGGCCATCGAGGCCGAGAACACCCAGGTGGCGGCCGGGCGCATCGGCTCGGAGCCGGCGCCCCAGGGTCAGCAATTGACCTATACGGTGCAATTGCCCGGACGGCTGTCGGACCCCGCCCAATTCGGCGACATCCTGGTCAAGACCCTGCCGACCGGCGCCACCGTGCGGGTCAGGGATCTGGCGCGCGTCGAACTCGGCGCCAAGAATTACGATTCCACCGGCCGGCTCGATGGTCAATCTCCGGCCGCGCTGATGATCGTCAATCAGCGGCCGGGGGCCAATGCCCTGGCCGTCGTGGATGAAATCAAGGCCAGGCTCGATGAATTGCGCCGCGACTTCCCCCCGGAGTTGGAAGCCTCGATGTACTACGACACCACGGTCTATGTGCGCGCGTCCATCGCCGAGGTGGCTGAGACGCTGTTGATCGCCGTGGTGCTGGTGGTGGCCGTGGTCTTCATCTTCCTGCAGAACGTGCGTTCGACCCTGGTGCCGTCCGTGACCATTCCCATTGCGCTGATCGGGACTTTCGCCTTCATCCTGGTCATGGGCTACTCGATCAACGTCATCACGCTGCTTGCCCTGATACTGGCGATCGGCATCGTCGTGGACGACGGCATTCTGGAGATCGAAAACGATAACCGGCTGATGGAACACGAGCGACTGTCACCCCGCGAGGCCGCGTGGAAGACCGTGACCCAAACCACGGGACCGGTGATCGCGACCACCCTGGTCCTGCTCGCGGTGTTCGTGCCCATTGCCTTCTTTCCGGGGCTGTCCGGGGAATTGTACCGGCAGTTCGCGCTGACCATCGCGGCGGCGGTGTCACTCTCGGCCGTGAATGCGCTGACCCTGAGCCCGGCCCTGTGCTCGCACCTCCTGCGCCCGCCAACCGGCCGCGTCTGGGCACCCTTTCGCTGGTTCAATGCCGGCTTCGATCGGCTCGGCGACCGCTACGGCGGCACCGTCAGTCGGCTGGGGCGGCGGGTGCCGCTCATGGTCGTCCTGTTCATCCTGGTCCTGGGTGCCACCGTCGTGCTCTATCTGCGTCTGCCGACCGGATTCATTCCGCCGGAGGATACCGGCAAATTCATGGTCAACGTGCAACTGCCGCCGGGCGCCTCGCTGGAGCGCACCGAGGCGGTGGCGGCCAAGGTCGGCGGCATCCTGAGCCAAACGCCCGGGGTCGGTCATTTCATGACGATGGCCGGCTACAACGGCCTCACCCAGTCCTATTCCGCGACCAATGCCTTCATCATCGTCATTCTCTCGCCATGGGAGGAGCGCACCACCCCGGATACCATGTTGTTCCGCATGCTGAAGTCACTGGGCGGGCGCTTCGCCGCCGAGGTCCCCGAGGCCCAGGTGATGCCGTTCATTCCTCCCGCCATTCCCGGCATGGGCATGTCCGGCGGCTTTGAGATGGTCATCCGCAACCACGCCGGTGCTCCGCCGGCGACCTTCGGCTCGGTGGTCGACGCGTTCATTGCGGCCGCCGGTGAGCGGCCTGAGGTGGCGCACCTGTTCACCACCTTCCAGGTCGGGGTGCCGCAGATCTTCATCACGGTGGAGCGGCATCGGGCCGAGCAGATGGGCGTATCGGTAGAGCAGATCTACACGCTGATCCAGGATGCCTTGGGGTCGCGCTACATCAACGACTTCAACAAGTTCGGCAAGGTGTACCAAGTCATTATGCAGGCCGACGCGTCATCGCGCGGCAAGATCGAGGATATCGGCCGCTTGGAGGTGCGCACGCGAGACGGCAAGATGGTGCCGCTGACGACCCTGATCCAGGTGGAGCGGCGCACCGGCCCCAACGAGCTCAGTCGCTTCAATATGATCGAGGCCGTGACCCTGCACGGCATGTCCGGGTTGGCCTATAGTTCGGGGCAAACCATGGCGGCGCTGGCCGAGGTGGCAGCCAGGTCGCTGCCGCCGGGCTATGACTTCACCTGGACCGGCATGTCCTATCAGGAGGTGATCGTCGGTAATACGGCACTCTACATCTTCGCGATCTCCCTGGTCTTCATCTACCTCTTCCTGGTCGCCCAGTATGAGAGCTGGACGCTCTCGTTCGCCGTGCTGATGGCGGTGCCGGTCGCCGTGCTCGGGGCCTTGATCGTGCTGTTCTTGGTCAATCAGTTGCTGCCGGTCATCAACAACAACATCTATGCCCAGGTCGGCATCGTGCTGTTGTTCGGGCTGGCGACCAAGATCGCCATCCTGATCGTCGAGTTCGCCAAGAAGAGCCGCGAGGAAGAGGGTCTGGGCATCGTCGAGGCGGCAGTTCATGCCGGCCGACTGCGCTTTCGCCCGGTCCTGATGCAGGCCGCGGCCTTTCTGCTCGGGACCTTGCCGCTGGTCATCGCCGGGGGTCCCGGCAGTATGGCGCGCCGGTCGATCGGTCTGACGATCTTCGGCGGTATCCTGTTGTCGGTGATCGTGGGTCTGCTGCTGATGCCGGCGGCCTTCGTCCTGATGGAGCGTCTGGCTGAACGTTTCGGCGCCGCGCGCCGCCGCGGCACAGTGCAGTTCGCCCAGGAGGAGTCCCGTTGAACCACCCGACGGCTCAGCAGGCCCCGAAGGTCAGACCCAGGACGATGCACCACGGCCAGCACCGCCCGTTCGCGTCCCAGCCGATCGGTCAGGGTACGGGCGATGGCCAGCGCCGATCCGCTGTCGTCCATCAGCTTGCCGAAGACGGCACCGAGCAGGAAGATCGGGAAGAACTGCGATACGAAGCCCGCGGCGCCGCCCATGAAGATCTGGGTCCAGGACGCCAGCAAGGGCTGTCCGGCGAAGGCCGAGGCCAGCAGAGCCGCCGCGGGGGCGACGAGCAGGACGCTCCAACCCCGGTAGGCCAGCCAGATCAGGAGCGCCAGTCCGGCCACGATGCCGAGCAGACCCAAGGTCTCAGACGCCATCGGACACCCCGCGCGAACTCCCGACAAGGCGGGGCCGTGGCCGGGAGGCTGATCCGGTGGGGCAGGCGACCACGACGGGCCGCTGGGTGAGGGGTCGCACGGCAGCGCCGGGCCAATCGAAGGACTTGGTCAAGATTGAAAACACCATTGCGCAGGGCGGCCGGGCGCAGGGCCTTGGGCCGCATCAAAGCACGCGAGTCAGCAAGAATGATGCCGTATTTGCTCGGGTTTGTGGTCAGGTGTCGGCCGCCGGAGGCGGTGTGCGGTCAGTGCTGGATTCGTTGATTCAGGTTTCTCGTTCCCACGCTCCGCGTGGGAATGCCGGGCGGGCGCTCCGCGTCCGGTCTTGGCGCCGGACGCGGAGCGCCCGCACGTGCTCCTACGCAGGAGAGCAGGAGCGCGGGAGCGTGGGAGCCAGAGTAGGAATCCGCGATGACCTGGGCTGGACGGGGCATTTGCCCATAGGCGCCAACTTAAACAACCAGTTGATTTCCGGGCGTACTCAGGAGCGCGATGACGGCGGCCGGGAGCGTTTGAAAGCGGCGTCGGCGTCGGCGTCGGCGTCGGCGTGGGCGTTCCGTCATCACCTCAAGGCATGCCGCCCAGCGCGCTGGGTGCCAGCGGTGGACTTCGAAAATCCAGGCATCGACCTGGCGGCGGGCGAGTGCCACCAAGCGCCAAGGGGTTACCCGGCGGGGCTGGTCCAGACGGTCCCAATCCCCCGGGCGCTGGTGCTGAATGTGTTGTTCGATCACCAACGCATAGAGCAACTTGCCGACGATCCAGACGGTGCCCAGCGCACTGTTCTGCGGGGTGCGTAGGTGGTCCAAGTCGAGCAGGCTTGTCAGCCGCTTGAACATCAACTCCACTTGCCATCGGCAACGCTAGAGCGCCAGTACGGCGCAACCATCCACGGCGTGCGGCGGCACGGCGGTGAACACCATCATCCAGCCAGTCAGAAAGAGGGCCGCTGCGCTCGGCGTCCAGCCCTTGCACTTGGCGACTTTCCGGCAGTGCTCACGCGCCGCGGCGGCCGCGGCCGGCGGCAAGCGCACGGCGTGTAGCCAGCCCGGACCACTGGTCTGCTGGCCGGGCAGCCATACGGGTACCGTGACCGTATCACTCGTCGCCGCGCGCAGGTGTGCGGCGACGTCCAGCCGTGCCGCGGCGGGATCGCGTTGCTCCTCGCCCATCTCACGCAGGGATAACGGCATGGCCGTCGGCATCAGACGCACGACCACCCACACCTGACGGGCGCTCAGTTCGAGGATCACCTGCGGCTGATTGTAGCCCCGATCGGCCAGCACGATGTCGCCGGCCTGCCAGGGGTAACGCGCCAGGCTTTCCGCACCCTCGACCCCAGTCACTTGCACTACATGCAGGGTCGGATTGGTCAAGTCCAAGACCAAGTGCACCCGGTAATCCGTGCCCTTCGCATCCGGTCCTGGCAGCGACGACCCGTCCACCACCAACAGTCGAAAGGAAGTCAAGGCCGTCACCGCTGCCGGCAACATGCTGTGCAACAACGCCTTCAGCCACGGAACGCCATCAGGCGCTGGCGGATCGCGGTATCCGTGAGCCGTTCCTGCCACAACGTGAACGTTCCGGCAGTGGTGCGCAGCGCTTGGTCCAGACCGCTGTACAACATCAGCAACTGCAGCAGGTCCGCCGGTCGCCGTGCTGCTGCGCGGAGACCATCAGCGCCTGTTGCCGACCAAGCTCGCCATGGCCGACGAGGCCTTCGATGTCCTGGTCCCCGATTCCTCACCGCATCGGATGTGAGCAGAACTGATGGGGCCGGGCCTCTCGGTAGGATGGGCAGAGCGAGAGCGATGCCCATCCTCAAGCGTCGCGGTGGCCGGATGGACATCGTTCTCGCTCTGCCCATCCTACGCGCATCTGCGACCACATCACTTTGGATCGCACCCCCTAGGAGTCTGCCGCGTGACGGCCTTCGGTTACACTTGCGACTGACGCCAACCCCCAGAGGAGGACCGCGGCGATGAATCCCCTCGCGCATTTCGACCCCGATGACCCCTATCCGGAGAGCGACGGCGAGCCCATGGCGGAGAACACCGAGCAGTATGAGTGGCTGGTCAAGATCAAAGAGAACCTTGAGATTCGCTTTGCGCAGGACCCGCGGGTCTTTGTCGCCGGGGATCTCTTCTGGTATCCGGTCCCGGATCGCCGGATCGCCGGCCCGGTGGCCCCGGACGTGATGGTCGCCATCGGCCGGCCCAAGGGCCGCCGGGGCTGTTACAAGCAGTGGGAAGAGGGTGGTATCGCCCCCCAGGTGGTGTTCGAGATCCTCTCGCCGGCGAACAGTCTCAAGGAGATGGCCGATAAGCTGGCCTATTACGACACCTACGGGGTCGAGGAATACTACGTCTACGATCCGTCCGCCAACACGCTGGAGATTTGGCTGCGCCAGGAGGGGCGGCTGCGGCGGATGTCGCACTTGAAGGGCTGGGTCAGCCCGCGGCTGGGTATCCGCTTTGCGTTGAGCGGCGAGACACTGGAGATTTTTGATCCGCAGGGGCAACCGTTCTTGACCTCGGTCGAACTGGCCGCGCGCCTGCGCGATGAGGCGGCGCGTGCCGCGCTGGAGCGTGCGCGCGCCGAGGAGGAGCGTGCGCGCGCCGAGGAGGAGCGTGCGCGCGCCGAGGAGGAGCGTGCGCGTGCCGAGGAGGAGCGTGCGCGTGCCGAGGAGGAGCGCGCGTGCGCCGCGCAGGAGCGAGCCCGCGCCGAGCAGGAACACGCGCGTGCGGAGCAACTGGCCGAGCGGTTGCGTGCCCTGGGGTTCGAGCCTTGAACTTTCTGGGGTGCGCCGACCGCGGCGGTATCTGCGCCCGCAGCGCGTTAGGATGCGGTGAGTACCCGAACCGCATCACCGACCGCACGACCTGCGATGCGGTTCGTTCCTCACCGCATCCTACGGGTCTGCCGCGTGACGGCCTTCGGTTACACTTGCGACTGACGCCAACCCCCAGAGGAGGACCGCGGCGATGAATCCCCTCGCGCATTTCGACCCCGATGACCCCTATCCGGAGAGCGACGGCGAGCCCATGGCGGAGAACACCGAGCAGTATGAGTGGCTGGTCAAGATCAAAGAGAACCTTGAGATTCGCTTTGCGCAGGACCCGCGGGTCTTTGTCGCCGGGGATCTCTTCTGGTATCCGGTCCCGGATCGCCGGATCGCCGGCCCGGTGGCCCCGGACGTGATGGTCGCCATCGGCCGGCCCAAGGGCCGCCGGGGCTGTTACAAGCAGTGGGAAGAGGGTGGTATCGCCCCCCAGGTGGTGTTCGAGATCCTCTCGCCGGCGAACAGTCTCAAGGAGATGGCCGATAAGCTGGCCTATTACGACACCTACGGGGTCGAGGAATACTACGTCTACGATCCGTCCGCCAACACGCTGGAGATTTGGCTGCGCCAGGAGGGGCGGCTGCGGCGGATGTCGCACTTGAAGGGCTGGGTCAGCCCGCGGCTGGGTATCCGCTTTGCGTTGAGCGGCGAGACACTGGAGATTTTTGATCCGCAGGGGCAACCGTTCTTGACCTCGGTCGAACTGGCCGCGCGCTTGCGCGATGAGGCGGCGCGTGCCGAGCAGGAGCGTGCCCGTGCCGAGCAGGAACACGCGCGTGCGGAGCAACTGGCCGAGCGGTTGCGTGCCCTGGGCTTCGAGCCTTGAACCTCCTGGGGTGTGCGGACCGCGGCGGTATCTGCGCCCGGAGCACGTAGGATGCGGTGAGTGCTCGGAAAGCGGACCGGGACGGTCCGCCGGAAACAAAAAAAGGCGCTGTGCAAACAGCGCCTTTTCTTGTTTTTTGATCAGTTGGATGGCTGATCAACGATTGGTGCCGAGGAGAGGACTCGAACCTCCACGGGTCGCCCCACTAATACCTGAAACTAGCGCGTCTACCAATTCCGCCACCTCGGCTTATCCCGGCGGTCGATCGGCCCGAAGGCTGACTGTGACCGGGAGCGCGCATCTTAGTGAGACAAGGGCGCCGTGTCAACGGTACACTACGAGGCTTAGACAATATTCAGCGCAGAGTCAGTAACACCACGTGGCAAGACGCAAAACGACCCCCGAGCAGACCGAAACCCCGCCCCCGAGCCGGACCGCCCGCGATAAGGACCCGCATCGCCAACGCGAGGCGAAGAAGTACGAGAACCCGATCCCGAGCCGGGAGTTCATCCTCGAAACCCTCGCCGCGCAAGGCACCCCGCTGGAACTGCCGGAACTCGCCCGGATCTTGGATCTGACCGCCGCCGAGGATCTGGTGGCGCTCGAACGTCGGCTGGGGGCCATGGTCCGTGACGGTCAGCTCCTGCGCAATCGTAAGCACGCTTTCTGCATCGTCAATCACCGCGATCTGATCGTGGGGCGGGTGATCGGACACCCGGACGGCTTCGGCTTCGTGCGCCCCGATGAGGGCGGCGATGATCTCTATCTGTATCCCAAGGACATGAAGGCGCTGTTCCACGGCGACCGGGTGGTGGTGCGGGTGAGCGGGCGCGACCGGCGCGGGCGTCTGGAGGGGTCGCTGGTCGAAACCCTGGAGCGCAACACCCGCACCGTAGTGGGGCGGCTCTATCAGGAGGGCGGCGTAGGTTTCGTGGCGGCGGACAACAAGCGGCTCGCGCACGACATCATCATCCCCAGTGACCGTCTGGGCGGCGCGATGCAGGGCCAGATCGTGGTTGCCGAGATCACCGATCAGCCGACGGTGCGTACGCCGCCGATCGGCCGCATCGCCGAGGTGCTGGGCGACCATATGGCTGCCGGCATGGAAACCGACATCGCCATCCGCGCCCACGATTTACCGGTGGAATGGCCGGCCGAGGTCGAGGCCGAGATCGCGGCGCTGACCCCGGAGGTGCCCGAGGCGGCGAAGGCCGGCCGCATGGATCTGCGCAAACTCCCGCTGGTGACCATCGACGGGGCCGATGCCCGCGACTTCGACGACGCCGTGTATTGCGAGCGCAAGCCCAAGGGCTGGAAGCTGCTGGTCTCGATCGCCGATGTCTCGGCTTATGTGGTCCCCGGCACCGCCTTGGACCGCGAGGCTTATGCGCGCGGCAACTCGGTCTATTTCCCGGACCGCGTCATCCCCATGCTGCCGGAGATCCTGTCCAACGGGCTCTGCTCGCTGAACCCGGAGGTGGATCGGCTGTGCATGACCGCCGAGTTGTACATTGATTTCGAGGGCAAGGTCACCCGCACCCGGTTCTATGCAGCGGTGATGCGCTCGCAGGCGCGCCTCACCTATGATCAGGTGGCGGCGATGATCGTGGACGGCGACCCGGATTTGTGCGTCCGTCACGCCAAGCTGTTGCCGCATCTGCACGAACTCTATGCTCTGTATCAGGCGCTGCATACCGCCCGCGCGGCGCGCGGCGCCATCGAATTCGACTCGATCGAGACCAAGTTCGAGTTCAACGAGCAGGGGCGCATCGCCGCGGTGGTGCCGGTGATCCGCAACGATGCCCATCGGCTGATCGAGGAGTGCATGCTGGCCGCCAACGTGGCGGCGGCGCGGCTGTTCGAGCGCAAGAAGATCGCGGCGCTCTACCGCATCCATGACCTGCCGAGCGAGGAGAAGCTCAACGATCTGCGCGAGTTTCTGGGTCAGCTCGCGCTCAAGCTGCCGGGCGGGGCCAAGCCGACCGCCGCCGACTATGCCCAGTTACTGCTCGAGATCAAGGATCGTCCGGACCGCCAACTGATCCAGACCGTACTGCTGCGCTCCATGCAGCAGGCCATGTACAGCGCGGATAACCTGGGTCATTTCGGCCTGGCTTATGCGGCCTATACGCATTTCACCTCGCCGATCCGCCGCTATCCGGATTTGATCGTCCACCGCATCATCAAGCACCTGCTCGACGGCGGCGCGCCGGCGGATCTGGATTACGCCAAGTCCGATCTTCAGCAGATCGGTGAGCACTGCTCAGGCACCGAGCGGCGCGCCGATGAGGCGACCCGCGACGCCAATGACTGGCTGAAATGCGAGTTCATGCAGGACAAGCTGGGCGAGCAGTTCGAGGGGCTCATCACCAGCGTGACCTCCTTCGGCATTTTCGTTCAACTCGATGACATCCATGTCGATGGTCTGGTGCACATCACCGCGCTGGACAACGACTATTATCACTTCGACCCGATTGGTCACCGGCTGGCCGGCGAGCGCACCGGTACGGTGTATCGCCTGGGCGACCGGCTGCGGATTCAGGTGGCGGCGGTCAATCTGGACGATCGCAAGATCGATTTCGTGCTGGCGCCGCCGCCGGCCGAGGAGCCGCGCGCGGCGCGCTCCGGACGGCGGCGCAAGACCTGAAGGGTCGTCGTGTCATTCGTGTCTTTGCGCGACCAATTGCCGGATTTTGGATAATCCACAGATCGCCACAGATGTTTCTTCATCTGTGAACATCTGTGTCATCTGTGGACAATTCCGATCGATCCGGCCGGAGCGGCGCTCCTGGCCCGAGTGCAGGTCAGGATCGCCGGTCCGTGCCGATCAATACCAGCCGGGGCCGCCCAGACCGCCCCATCCGCCCCAGGCACCCCAGTTCATCGCGGCCGCCTGATTCATCTCGGCGGCCTCCAGGTTTTCGTTGCTGATCTGTCTGGCCAGACGCAGTTGCTGGTAGGTCTGATACTGCTTGGGTCCGCCGACGAAGGCCTGGTTGTTCTTGACGTCAGGCAGGACGTAATAGATCTTGCCCTGATAGGTGACCTGGGTGACTTGATCGGCCGGCAGCGTCGAGAGCAGTGCCGCCTGATCGGGTTTGGTGGGGGTAATCGCCTTGAAACCGGCGGCGACGGCCAGATTCTCTTTTTCCTAAAAATCACTGGCGCAGCCCGCGGCGAGCGCCAGGAGCGCGATCACGACGAAGCGTTGCAGTGCGGCGGCGAGGTGGTTCATAGTCATTTCAATCGTCCTGCGGCAATGATGGAAGAGGGGGGCTCGATCAGGGCCAGCCCCTTGATGCGGGACCAGGGCAGCCCCGCCCGTGCCTGTCGGGCTTGGCCGGAAGGCTGATCGAGGTCGGAGAATACACCGCCGCAAATGCGGTGCGGCGCTCGTAATCGTTCAGACCCCCACCTGCGGCAGGGGGGCCAGTGGCAATCCCTGCCGCCGGTCGGTGATCGCCTTGACCAGGTAGGTCCAGGGCGAGTTTCGGCGTTGCCGACAGGTGTCGATGACACTGGCCAGCAGGGTGAAGGCCCGGGAGCCAACAGCAGTGCGGGTGCCATGGCTAAGGCGTCGGGCGATAACCCAATGGCGCAGCGCACGCTCGGCCGCGTTGTTGGTCAACGGCAGTTGCGGGTGCTCAAGCACGCGGAAGATGGCGTCCCAGTCGTTGAAGAACTCAACGGCCAAGGCCTTGGTCTTGTCATGGCGATGCCCGAGATGCGCCGCGACCGCCCGGCGCAAGGTCTGCAGCTCCTGGGCATAGGCGCGGGGCAGGTCCACCGCCGCGCCGTCGGGTGGTGGGTCCTCGCGGGCCGCGTAGATCGCCGCCATCAAGGTTTCCAGCGTGGTGCGGACCAGGTGACCAAAGGCCCGGCCGTCGGCGTCGTAACATTCCACCAGTCCTTGTGCTTTGCGCAGCAGGTGCGCCCAGCAGCGCAGGCGGCGCGCATACCCGCGGTAGGAGAACCAGCCATCGCTCATCAGCCACCCGGTGAAGCCGTCCAGCACCTGCGTGACCGTGGCCTTGCCGCGTCCGGCGATGACATACAGGGTCGTGGTCGCCGTGAGGAAGACCCACAGCCAGCGGTCTTGCTCCTGTTGCGGCCAGGAGGTCTCATCCGCGTGCAGCAAGCCGCTGTCTTGGATGTCGGCCAGCAGGGTCGCTTCGACCGGTGCCACCACCGCGGCGGCCTCGTGCAGCGTCTGGTGGATGGTCCCGATGCTCAGGTGCACCCCCAACCAGTCGTCAAGGAATTCGTGGATGCGCGCCCGCGAGAGGCGAAAGCGCAGGCTCAACGCGACGATCAAGGTCGCCAGCCCCGGGCCGACCAGCCGCCATTCGCGCAGTTGGACGCCCTCCAGCGTGGGGTCGTCCGCGACCTGCATGGGCTGCTCGCGGGTGTGGTGCCCGCAGGCGTCGCAGCCCGCCTCAAAGAAGCGGTGATCGACCACGCGCAGCCGCACACCCGGCTCCTTGGGGTCACCCCAGACCAGATCGAGCGATTGAAACCCGGTGTAGCAGACGGCCGCGGCCGCCGCGAGCGACGCCTGACAGCCGTGACAGGCCGTGGGACGATGCTCCTCAGTGGCGTGCGCGGTGAAGACCTGCGTGCGCCCCACACCCGGCGTCCCGGGCTGCTTGCCCGGCTTGCGCTTCGGACGCTCGGGCGGTGGTGTGGGGTCGCCCGACGGCGGGGCGCCCGGTGGCTCAGCGGCGGCGTCCGCCGCACGGTCGTCGTCCCGCGCGGTGGCGTCGCGCGACGGCGCGACCGCGTCGTCCTCGTCCGCGTCGGTGTCCGAGGCCGCGGTCGCGTCCACCCCCGGGCGATCCCAGGGCGCACGACTGCTCGGCGGTCGGGAACTGTTGTTCGGATTCTGCTGCAGGCGTTCTTGCGCTTCCTTCAGATCCGCCAACAACGTCAACGACAGCGCCCGCAACGCCGCCTCTGGCAGGCGCTGCAGGTACCCGTCGTCTAGCTGTCGCAGATCGTGCTGGCTGAGCTTCACGTCACGTCTCGCGCGTTCGCAGGCGGTCTCAGAAACCTAGGGTCTTGGTGCACTATGTTGCCACGATCGCTCGCCAATGTCTCGCAGATCGCTGTGTTGAGGTGGGGGGTCTGAACGAGTACCGGCGCTCAGTCTACGCCCGCTTCACGCGGTGTCAACGGGGGCCGCTGGATCCAGGCAACGACCATGACCAGCTAGGTTTCGGCGTTTACCGGGTGTCGTCCCCATCCGGCAGCGCGCGCGGTGTCACCCGCGTGCCGTCCGCGATCTGATCGCTGGGATGGAGAATGACCCTGGCGCCGTCGTTCAAGCCCGCGAGTACCTCGGCCTCGAGGCTGTTGGTGTGGCCGATCTCGACCGCCCGGCTTGATACCGAGTCATCCGCTTCGAGCACATAAACAAACCAGTTATTGCGTTGGCGAAACAAGGCGCCCAGCGGCACCTTGAGAACGTCCGCGGCCTGCCACACCACAATCGAAACGTCGACGCGGTAGCCATGACCGAGTCGCTGCCAGACGGGAGCGTAATCGCTGAAATCGACGATGACGTTGACTCGCTGCTCCTCAATGCCCAAGGCGGAGACCTTAGTGAAGCCATAGGGCTCGACGCGACGCACGATGCCGTGAAGGTCGCTGTCAATACCGGTGCCGTTCAGCAGCGCGACGGCGCCAACCTGCACTTTCACGGCGTCCTCCGACAACATCTCGATCAGCACCTCCAGCTTGGTCGGATCACCTAGATCGAATAACGAGTCGCCAACAGTGACCGACGTCTCGCTCTCGACGATTTTGCGCAAGAGTACCCCGCTTATCGGCGCCAACACCGGGCTTGTCGGCGGGCTCGCCGGTAATTCCGACGCCGGGTAGAGTGCGGCGGCATTGATCCCATTGCGGTCAAGTGCAATTGGTAAATCAGTTATTCCCCGATCGGGAGCGAGTAACTCCGCCTTGGCCACGGCCACCTCAGCGGTCTTTGCCGCCAGGTTGTTTTGCGCTACTACCAGCGCGGCGCGCTTGGTGCGCATGTCCATCTGTGCCAGTTCGTGTGCGCGTCGTGCCGCCGCCCCCTTGTTCGCCAACTCCTGATTGCGCGCCAAATCTGCCTCGGCAAAGGCAAGTTCCGCTCTTGCCCGCTCAATATCGGCCGCGGCCAGGTCGCGTTGCGCTTCGGCCGAGGCGAGGCGTGCCTGCAATTCGGTGGTCTCACGTAGATCGTGAAAGCGCGGCTGTGGCGCGACGATTTGGGTCAGTACCGTGACGCCCGCCTCGACCGGATCACCCGCATCAAGCTCGACACGCTGCAGTCGTCCGGAGATCGGAGCGGAGACGGTATAGATGTCCTTGACGCGGGTTCGTCCCTCCTCCGCGACACTCACTTGCATCGAGCCTCGCGTCACCAGATGCAGATCGATCAATGACGGTGGTGGTGCCAACAACGGCGGCAGCGCGGCGATAATAGCAACTGCCGCAATACCTAAGAACAGCGTCCGGTTCAACGACACGCGCATTGCTGAATCACTCCCTTGCCTTGAGAATAGCAAGAACATCGAGCAAGAAAACTTTGCGGATAACAGCGGCAGCGGATAACGCCACGGCGAGGATGACGACGATGATGGCGTAGCCGAAGGTGCCGGGTTCCAGGTGCAGCGGTAGTCGGAACATTTCGTTGGCCGTGCCTTCGGTCAGCAGGTAGGCGAACAGATAACCCAAACCACAGCCGATGGGAAGTGCCACCAGCATCAGGATCACCAGTTCGCCCACCAGCACATAGGCAACATCCAGGCGCGAATAGCCAAGCAGGCGCATGCTCGCCAGTTCACGCGACCGTTCGGCGAGCGAAATGCGGGCGCTATTGTAAACGACGCCGAAGACGATGATTCCCGCCACTGTGATGTTGATCATCGTCATACGCAGGTTTTGCCCGACGATCCGGCGCATTCCGGCGAGCGAAGCGGCATGCGATACGGCGCCGGTGACGGCCGGTGTGTTCTTGAGCTTGGTGAAGAGCGATGCCGCCTTACCGGAGTCATAGCGCAATTGCACTCCGGTGATGACATCACCTTCTTTCATCGCATGAGTCAGCAGTCCGCGGTCCATGAAGACCATAAAGAACGTCAGACCGACATAAGACTCGGCGATGGCCGTGACCGACAGCGTTTGCGCCGGTTGGTGGGATTCAAGCAAATTGATGATGACCTGGTCACCGACCGTCACACGCAGCCATTGCGCCATGGATTTGGAGATGACGACGCCTTGTTGCGGGATCGCGATTGCCCGTAGTTCATGATCTAACGGACGCGAGAGCTCGTTCAAACCCTCGCGGGCGATGACCGTGACGCGGCGCGAGCGCGGTCCAAACCGAATCATCGCCGGAGTGGCGCGAAAAAGTTCCACCTGCATGACTCCAGGATAGCGTGCGATTTCGTAGAGCACCTTATGGGACCGTGTCTGCGCAAAGGCGACGGTCATATCCTGTCGCTCGGCCCGAAAGAAGTGGGTGTCGATCATCTTGGCTGCCGACGAAAACACCCCGAGGGGCGCGATCAGAATGGCGGTGGCGGCAGCGATGCCCAGGATCGTCATTGCCGAACGGACCGGCCAGCGAACCAGGTGCCGCAGGATCATCCGCGTCGGCTGATCCGCGATCAACATCAGCCCCAACCGTTCGATCAGAGTGCGACGGTAGACGGGCGGGGGGGGTGGTCGCATGGCCATGGCCGGCGGCAACCGGATCGCTCCCCATAGACTGCCCATCGCTCCGATCAGTGCGGCTGCCGCCTGGATCCCTGCCGCCTGAAAGAGTGTGAACGGGGTCAATGCGTAGTCCAGAAATGGAAAGCGGTAGTGAGCGGCATAGATCTCGGTCATCTCGCGACCGGAGAGCGCACCACCGATGAGACCAAGCGTGACCCCCGAGGCGACGATGATGAGGACAAACTTCGTATAGTGCCAGGCCACTGCGACATGTGTATAACCGAGTGCTTTCATCGCTCCAATCTGTTCCCGCTCGGTCTCGACGTGCCGCATCATGAGCATGTGCAGCAGAAAGGCGACGACACCGATAAAGACCGGGGCGGCAATGCGGATCGAGGCGCGGAGTTGATTGATCTCGCCCGAGAGTGTCGAGTGGGAGACATGGTCCGCGCGACCGTAGGCGCCGATTCCTCCGTAGGGGACGAGCAATGCATCGGTGTGGCGGAGCACCTCCGCTTCGTCGGCATCGGCTGTCAACGTCATGACCACATCGTTGAACGCGCCTTTGAGGTCGAAGGCCGCCGCCAACGCCTTGCGGTCCATCCACAAGACGCCGAATCGCTCGTCGTCCGGTACCATGGCGCCTGGTACCCCGAAGAACACATACTCCGGCGACAGGGCAACTCCGACGACAGTCAACTTGCGCTTGTGGCCTTTGATTGTTGCCCAGAACGTGCTGCCCGCGGACAGTTGATGCGCATTGGCAAACGACTCGGACAGCACTGCCTCGTCGGTGGACCCCGGTAGTACCAGCCGGCCACGCCGCAGATGTAGTTGATTGAGGTCGCCGGGTTCGGGTAGTGAAGAAAGCAGGCCGTTGACCGGTTCGGACATGCCCGGAATCGTGAGGACAACATTGTGGATAATCCGGGTACTGACCTGATCGACCCCGGCAATAGCGGCCAACTTGACGGCGAGCGCTGCCGGTGCCCGCCGTACCGAAGCGAAGACGTCGGCGAATTGATAGCGGTCATAATACTGCGCCTGGGTCTGCTGCAGCGAGTGCAGGGTACCCAGTGACATCACGAAGGCTGCGGTGCCGATGGCCGTCACCAGCACGATGGCCAGGACCTGACTCCACAGCCTTAGCAAGTCGCGCAACACCTTTTGATTGAGGGCACGCATCAATGACGTCCAATTACCAGGAGAGTTCGTGGGCTGAGCGCCGACCCGTGTTTATCCGGATTGTCGCGACACATCCGTCGGCAAACGAGATAACCCGATCGCCAATTCCGGCGATGACCGCGTTGTGAGTGATAAGCACCGTCGTGGTCCGAAACACGCGACTCGCTCGCGTGATCGCCTCCAGAACCAGCACTCCGGTTCTTGAGTCAAGGGCGCCGGTCGGTTCGTCACACAAGAGGATTGCCGGTCGCTTGACGATTGCCCGCGCAACGGCGACCCGTTGTTGCTCACCGCCCGACAACTCGGCTGGAAAGTGGTCGCTGCGGTCTTGGAGTCCCACCAGTTCCAGTGCTTCCGCCGGGCTCAGTGGATCGCTCGCGATTTCAGCCGCCAGCGACACGTTCTCCTTTGCAGTGAGGCTTGGAATCAGGTTGTAAAACTGAAAGACAAATCCAATTTGCTCGCGGCGGTAGCGCGTGCGCGCCCGCTCGGTCATGCTCGCAAGATCGACGCCGCGATAAAGCGCCTGACCGGCAGTTGGTACATCCAGACCGCCAAGGATATTCAGAAAGGTGGACTTGCCGCTGCCTGATGGCCCAAGCATGACGACAAATTCGCCGGAATCAATTGTCAAATCGACTCCAGCTAACGCCTGTACCGCGCCTGCCTCGGTCTGGTAGGTCTTGATCAAACCGCGGGTTACGAAAACAGCTGGCGGGTTTGCGGCGACACTCGCACTTGGAAAAGGCGCGTAAGTGCTGGTCATCTGCACGTACCATATCCGGGATGATCCGGGGTCACAGTGGTTACCATGGCGATATGATCAAGGCGATACCACTGACTGTCGTCAGACTGCCAAACAGCAACCGCGGTGTAATACGCTCCTTGAGCAGCAGCGCCGCCAATGGCAACACGAACAACGGCTCCGTCGCGTTAAGCGTATTCGCCAGAGCAACGTCAATGTGAGCGATGGCCACCATTGACAGCCAAAATCCGCCGAAGGTAACGACCGCTACGGAAGCAAGGAAGATCAAAAACAAACGCGGCTGACGCAATACCTTGAGATTTCCGGCAAGTTGCCCCGTAACCCTGCCGAAGAGGAAGATACCGACCGTACCGGCAAGCATCCGGATAAAGGTGGCCTGCATGGTGTCGGTGCTCGCCAACGCCTCTTTTGCGATGATGATCGACACTGCCATGACGGCAACTGCGATCAGTCCGTAGATCATCCCCGCAAGGCTGGTGCGTCCGTTGTCTGCGCTGATCCGACTCCACATCACGACCGTAACTCCACTCAACACTGCGACAATTCCGACCCAATCGAGGGGCTCCGGTCGTTCCCCGAGCCATATCAGGGCCAGTAGTACGGTAAGCACCTGACCCAGCGTAAAGAGAAGTACCACCACCTGAGCGCCAAGATGGTTCAGCGCCAAGAAGAAAAAGGTGTCGCCCAGGGCGATACCGAGCAGCCCACTGACGATCAGCAGGAGTGCATCCTCGAGTGCGATCGGCTGGAAGCCGGTCGCGACGACGGCGAGTCCAAGCAGTATTGCGCCGGCCGTGCCTTTGGCAAAGGTCAAGGCCACCGGCGGTATCTGTTCGCCGAGGCGCCGAAATAGCACCGAGCCCAGCGCCCACGACGCGGCTGACCCTAAGGCTGCTGCCATGCCGATAAATCCAGTGTTTGCGATCATGGTGGGCGCATATATATTCCGTGTACATCAACGGCCATGCGGTCGCCCAACGTCGGTTGGTGGCTGTGTTTGAGGTCCGGCCGCCATCTCGGGTAGCGGCGCTGGTGGTTGACCTTCAGGTCGCTTTTGGAAGACCAACAGGTAACGTTGCGCGATGTGCTGATACTGATGTATCAAATCGAAACCGTAATTGACCAACTGTGCAATAATCAGCTCTTTGGCGATATAGGGGCCATGATAAGGCAAGGTTCCAGGTTCGACCAGGCCGTTGTCAGCCAGGTATAGTTTACCCTCGTCGGTCAGGGCCTCCTTAATTGCTGATACGAATGCATCGCGATCGTCGGCGGTCGACATGGCGTAAATGTTGTGATACAGCGAGCACAGAAATACGGCGTCGACTTTTCGCCCGTTGAGGCCGAGGCTCTTACCGTCGGTCTGGATCGTCTCGATATTATCGACTTTGAGTGCTGCACGAACGCGCCCAAGGTATTTGAGGTGCTCTTCAACAGTGTCTATGGCAATGATGTGACCGGTTGGCCCGACCAGTTTTGCGAAACGGAAAGAGTAATAGCCAGGGCCGGCTCCAACATCGGCTATACTCATACCGGATTTCAGATCAAGCAGACTGATCAGTTCGTCCGTGTGTTCCCAGGTCTCGCGCCGAGGATTATTGAAGAGGATGGTATCTTCCAGATACATCTTGCGCGTCTGGCCGGCATGGGTTTCTTCGTCACCGACATCCTGCACCCGATACTTGCGCTTGAGATACTCCTTGAGTACGGCATAGTTATTTCCGCCGAACATCGTGAAAAACTCATGCACGAATGGATCGGCGATCATCTCTGCCCGCTTGTTGTCGTCGGTAATGAGATACTCACCGAACCACTGCAATGCAGTGTATTCGCCGCCGTAATTCTCTCGAGGGACGATTATTGCGTAAAGTGCGAGTGCCTCCTTGGCTTGCTCTGTAGCCAGGTCGTGGTTATCGTTGTCGAGCGCCGTCAAAGCATTGAACAGATACGTAGCAGCCTGACGCCCTTCAGGTGTGATAGCGAATGAGTCGCTACTGCCCACATGTACGAGCGACATGGCTGATGTTACCGGGACCTGGATGCTGACTGGATCGCGCGTGATCACCGTCGTGGGCTGAGCTCCCGGCAGTGGAGAGGGAATTGCTTCAGCCGCGGGACGCGGCGGTAGGCTCCTGAGCGCTTCCTGGGCATAGGTGTTGCCGAGCGGTATGCAGAGGGTCGAGGCGGCAATCATGACCGGCAGTGATGCAGCGCCCCACGTCAAGCGGATCTTCTTGATATCACCTGAGCGCATAAGAGAGAGTAGAATCATTGGTAAATGCCCAAAGTTGAGTGCGGTGGATCACCGAGTGCGCGACTGGAGCCGTCGCCGCAATATCGTTGATTCGCGGCGGGCCGAGCAATCGACGCCGCTGCTGTTTAATGTGCTGGCTGGATCTGCAATGCTGCGCTGGCAACAGTTGCCCGTGCGTGATCAAGGCTTACGACGAATCGGCTGGTCGAGTAAATGGCATATTGGTCACGTAAGTCCTTTGGGGTGAAATTGATGGTCAACACGTTCGCGCCGGCGTCAAGGCCCATCCGCTGCCCGCCTTTCACTATCTTCTCTAATGCACTGACCGCCGGAATCAAGGCGGACGGAAACAACAGCCGACAGATGGCGATCGAGTTCAAGGTCAGATTAATGTCACCAACACCGAGCGACTCCAATGGAGTGTGTTCGTTGGGAATAAACGGCGAGGAGCTGACGAACGCGGGCGCCAATTGCTGGGCAAGCAGGATATCTTCGGCCAGCGTATCGAGCGTCTGACCCGGCAGCCCAATGATGTTGCCGGTTCCCAATTTCATCGGCGCTCTGCGAATGGCTTGCGCGCACTCCAAGCGCTTGGCAAGAGAGGTTCCTACGATCTGTTGATAGATGTCGGCGTCTGATGTCTCAAATTTCAGAATGTAGGACTCGGCCCCCAACGCGGCATAGCGGTTATAGGTGTCATGTGACTTCTCACCGAGATTCAGCAAGATGCCGACACCCAGACGCCGAATTCTCGGGATCGCTTCAAAGACGATCGGGTCGGATTTCGGATCCTGGCCGGACTGCAGGAAAACGGTGGCAATGCCTTCAGCAACAATCTGCTCAGCAATGGCGAGGATGGCGTTTGCGTCCATGCGATAGCGGTCCATTGTTTGGTTCTGCGGTCGGATTGCACAGTAGCCGCAACTTTTCTGACAGTAGTTGGAGATCTCTATCACGCCGCGCAGTGTAACGGTATCGACGCCGGCGGCTTGGCGGGTGGCGCGCGCGGCTTGGAATAGTGCCTGCTGAGTCTGGCCCGTGGCGGTGAGCAATGGCATGATCTCGCTCTTGTTCGTCGGCGCCGACACCAAGAGTCGGTAATCAATCGAGGCTGGCATATCTTCTATCCTCACATATACATTACTAATCCCATCGGTAAGGCTCGCCGCAGTCAGTGATCACATTCTGTCGATGGTGCAGGTGCTCCGGAAAACTCCGCCCCCTCCAGCCTTCTTAGGGTCTGCTGCTGCTGTTCCGAGAGCAGCGCCACGACACGCATCCGGCTCTCCCGGTGAATTTGCGCAAGGCGCTGCCGGTTGCTGTTCAGAGCAGCGCATTGATCCGTTCCGTTGACGGGTGCCGTGAATGCTCTTGACATCTCTCCGGCGAGTTCTTCGCAGACAGTACGCATACGCGCAACTTGGTCATCGCTTAAGTCTAAATCCTGACCGAGACGCTGATCCCCAATGGCCAGACAAGGGCCTTGAATCTGAAGCATAATCTCCTGTAAGCGACGCAATTGCTCCGGGCTTAAGAGATGGGCGATCGCTCCGCGACTCGTCCAGTTTGCGCGCTCTAATTCGACTTTGGCGGCCGGGTCCGTGGACCGTGCGAGATCCAAGACTTGGGCACGGAATAACTGCCCGGTGTCGCCAAGACGGCGTATCTGCTGTTCGGTAAGCCCTAGATCGACCTGAACCTCCCGGTTGTTTTCAAGCAACATGAAGGGGTCGGCGCCGGGGACCAATCCTCCGGGCGTATCGAGCAGCGCGGGGGTTGGCGCCATAGCTGCCACAGGTGCTAATTGGCGGGGCTCAAGGGGGGGCTGCGAAGCGGTCTGCGCTGCAGTCGGCAGCGCGAGCAGCGCCAACAGCGTCACGGTGGCGAAGTCGGCGCGTTGAGTAAACCTGGTCATGGTGATCTACGTCTGAGTGGCAGCATGCTAGGGATGGCAGTCCTGCATAGGATGTAGCGGCCCCTGGTCGTAATGGTGCGGTGGATAAGCCATGTAGTTGGGATGCTGGAATTGCTGAGCCACCTCGTCGGCGAAGAACGCTCCCAATTCGGTGAGGGCCAACCGCTCATCGTCCTCCACGACCAGACCAGCGGCTTGGAGTTTCGTGATTTTGGCGCGGAATTGCTGCTCCAGCGCCATGCCGGTGGCACGTCGGAAATCACTTTTTCGGGCGGAGCGGTTCTTCAGCGGCAGCACAATAGCCCAGCGCATCTGTTCCTCGGGAGAGCGAATGATCCCGCGATTGATCGGCAGATGTCCGGATGCGATAAGGCGGTAGTATTCATCGAAATATTGAGTATTCAAGGCAAAGCGGTCCCGCAAACTGCTGAAGGCCGTCAGTCCGACTCCGATCTGATCGAGCAGTCGACAGCACTGGTTATGAGCGTAGCGGGAGTGGTGCCGGTATTCCTTGGAGAAGACGCGGCGCAGGTTCTCGGTGTAGCCGTAAGCGGCCAGGATATCGATAGCCACCTGCTTCATGATGATGACCTGGGGGATGGTCGGCAGCTGTTCCGGGTGCTTTTCGATGAGTTGTTTGACCGGTCCCTGATAATCGCCGTAGGCGTCGATCTTGAGACGGTAAAGCTGGATCTCCTCGACGCCGAGTTGACACGCCTGTTCGACCATGCGCGCCCAGCCTTCGATTGTCTGGCCGGGGAAGCCAAATATGAATTCGATATCGACCGTCATCCCCGCCTGGTGTGTGGCCTCAATCGCAGCAATTGCCTGGGCCGCGCTGTGGTGCCGATTCATCAGCCGTAAGGTCTGATCATCCAGCGATTGAACGCCGATGGTGAGACGATCGACACCATAGTCCTTCATCATGCGCAGGCGTTCGCGCCCCTCGGTCTCCAGCAGGGTATTCGGATCAACGTCGAAAGTGTACTGACGGCACGTCGACATGTCGATCCGAGCGGCCATTAGGTCGAAGAACCGTCGTTGTTGTTCGAGGGTCAAATAAGTCGGTGTGCCGCCACCCACTAGAATGGAGCGGGCCGGTATCCGATCGATACCGAGCATAGACATGTAGATGTCCAGCTCCGTCGCGAGTGCGGCAAGATAACGGTCTTTCTCCTCGGCTTGGTTGGCGCCGAGTTTCAGTGGATAGTGGCAGAACGTGCAACGCTGCCGACAAAATGGGATGTGCGCGTAGACGTCGAGCCGGCCGTCTGCGGGCATGGTGTAGCCGGCGAACAACTCGTCGTCCGTCATTGGCGCGTACATCGTGATCGGCGGATAATGAACAGCGGGGAAGAAGTCTCCTTCCCGACAGACCACGCCTAGTTGGCGTAGACGTTCGAGGTCCAGAACGCGAGAGTTGGCTCGTGAAAGCAACTGTTGCAGGTCTATAGCCATATCATTTCCCGTTGCCTTGCTGGTAAGTTAGAACAATATGCAATGATGCGAATTGCAATGACGACAAACAGTGGTGCTATCAGGTCACCGTGTTCGTTCGGTCAACACGATCCGCGCTCTCAAGTAACTCGGGCGAGACGTCTTGGCTTGCATCGCGGAGCCGTTCGCCGTTAGCGTTAGTTTGTCTCATCGTAGCCCTCACTCACCTTGTTTGTCGGTGATGGTGTCGAAGCTGCGGTTTTAGGGTAGTCCCGGAAAAGTGTGCGACGGGCCGGAATGGCAATCACGCCGATCGCGAGGACCACCGCGGCGACGCTGAGCTCTTGCAGAGTAATGGTCTGTGCCAGCATCAGCAGCGGGAGTGCGGCAAATGGAGCAAGCCAGGTGTTGCGCCAACAAAGTCCGGCCCGGCCGCGCAATGCGAGACCAACCAGCGCCGCGACGCTGACAGCGTACTGGGTAAGCACCAAGATGCTGGAGAGGAGAAAGAGGCGGCGCAGACCTTCACCAGTAGCGGCTCCCAATGCGACGAGCACGAGTACACTCACCAAGCTGATGGTAATCGCGAGTGCCCAACGCGGAACGCCGCGTGCGTCCTCAACACTCAGCCAGGAGTCAAGCGCATTCATCCGACCTAACACGGCCAGATAGCGGGGTGTCATCACGAGCATCCCGAAGGCGATGCCCAGTGCCGAGAGGCTGGTACCGACCGCAACCAAGGCGCCGGCGAACTGACCGCCGAGGGCCTCGGCTGCAGCCGTCAGTGGCTGCGGCATATCGGCCAGATTCGGCACTGCGGTTACGCTTACTCTGTGTATGGCGGAATAAAGTACTGCGGCGATCATCAACGATCCGATGGTCGCCGCCGGGATCGCTCGGCGTCCACCCCGCGCATGACCGGCAGGTACAGCGACAATTTCAAAGCCTTGCAGGGCAAACACGACAATCAACATTGCCCGAACAAAAGACCCTGACGTGTCGGTAACGGTCGATCCGGCGAGTGGCGTAACCATGATTCCATGTGCGCCCAGGCCAACCAAGATCAGCAGCGGCAGGAGCTTGAGCACGGTGAGGGTGGTCCAGGTGTGCGCGCTGAGACGTAGCCCCGAGAACGCAACCCATGACAATATGGTGATGCAGATCAAGGCTGTGAGTCGTTCCTGAGACACCGAGGACAATGTCAGGGCGCGGGCGATCGGTTCGGTCAGGCCTGCAATAATGGCAGCGGAACTGAACACTGCGGAGACATAGGCTATCCACCCGACCACGAAGGCGGCTGCGGACCCGAATGCCGCCTGCGCCCAGACCTGCGGCCCGCCATCCTCAGGAAAGCGGCCGCCAAGGAGCGCATAGACTGCGGCAACCGGCAGTAGAGCAATCGCGGTGGTAATGTAGACCAGCGCGCCGACCGGACCAGGCACTAGCGTCGCAACGTCGTCGGGAATGAAGAAAATGCCGACCCCGACGATCCCGTTGATACCGAGTGCGAGGAGTGACGGAAAGCCCAAGAGACGGTTTTCCGCAGGCGGTGATGATCGCGGCGAAGTGCTTATACGCATCACAGGAAAGGTGTCCAGGCGGCCTGGTTATCCAAATCGGAACGCCGCTTTCGGGAAGCTGAGTTCATCTAGAGTCCATACCACTTGAGAACATCAATGACGCCGTTGTCATCAATGCTTCTTCCGATGAAGCCGTGATTGCCTTTGTTGTTGACCTTGGTCTTCAGTTCGGTGGTAGCGTTATTCAATGTACCGACATAGCCGCAGTCCGCCATGAATTGCCAGTCGCTGCTGCTGTCACCGATCCCCAAGGTATTGGCGGGAGCAACCTGTTCAAATGCCAAGGCGGTCGCCAAGCCTTTGCGCTTCGAGACTGTTCTTGCCGTGATGATGCCGAAGCGCCATGGCAGAGATTGCGGGTGGCTACCCCAGAAAAGTGCGATGCGTTCCTGCTGCTCGCATACTATCAATTCCGCGCGGGCGGCTGCGGCGGCGTCCTTGGCGATGACCATAATCTTGGTAATGGCCCTCCCGGCGCATTCCTGTCCCAAGGCGTCGACCACTGTTGGCGGCCGGCCCAGAATCGCAGTGTGCACTTCGGTTTTCCTTCCAACCCGATTGGTCTGTACGAAATAGTCGGTCTCCGTATAAATTTCTGTATAGACCTGCGTGCCGACCAACCGCGAGACGATGTCAACGGTGATCTCAGGAGGAATCTCTTGACGTGCGAGGGTTCTGTTCCGCAAAGGATTGGTGATCAAGGCGCCGGAGTCGGTAATATGCGCATTATCAAGACTTGCGATTTCAATGATATTCAAAACCGCAAAGGTCGGTCTTACCGTGCACAGGCAAACGACGGTGCCCTGTTGATGCATGCGTCTTAGATAATCCATGACCTGGGGGTGCGGAGCAGGGGAGTTCACCCCCGCCAATCCTCCGATCAGTACCCCATCGACGTCCAGCACCACTGCGCCGATTTGCGGTTTCTTTTCCGGACGAACGTCATGCATGACGACAGTCACCTATCGCTGGCAGTGATCCATTGCGGCACATATTTGCCGCAGAGAACTAATAATGACTTGGGACCGTTCATCGCCATGATCGGAGCAACGTGTCGTTATCGTCTGCCTCCCCGTGGGTCTGTCAGACGTCGAGGCAAGCCACACCATTGATCGCGGCGGTATCGGTAAACTGAATGCTGGTTTCGGAGTGTTGGAACGTGACGCGAGGGGTGGCCGCAAGCGATCCGGGGTTCTATAGTCGCCGCAGCGCCCGGACCTGTCCCGGTGCCGACAGGCCGGCAGACTTTCTCTCCCCCGGCCTGCCAGGTACGACGATCGACCCAAGGTCCGACGGAGTGCCGGTACGTAAGGTCGCGGCTCAAGTGCATGCTGTAGAAAAAATCCAGCAGCGCCGGAGTGTGAGTGAACACTCCAAAGCCGTACGCTTTCCGTTTGTAACTCCTGATACTGGCCGTCCAGGAAGCTATGCACGTGTCCTGACATGTCCGCCTCTCATGTCCCGAAAGGGTTTCGCCGTGATCGTTGCGCTTTTTCTGCCCGCAGAAAGTTACGTTATCGCAGATCGATTCATCTGGCAATGAGATTTTTCGCTGCGGGCCATCGCGCAGCGAGCTGGCGAACCAGGTCGAGGTCGACGCGCCGCCGGTTTCGCGCTCTGTGGTCAAACCTGGAATTGCCGCCTGGTCGCCGACACGACGCCGGGCGCGGTCCCCGTTGGTATACTTGTTGCCCTCGATGGCCCTCGCGGTCGTGGTGAGACGCTGACTCGCGAGAGAATATGGTCTGTTGCGCCGGCCCGGCCGGCCCGCTCCCGCGCCAACCGATCCAACGAACACCCTAATCCACTTTGCAGAGCGATCCATGCCCGACCACGACTCCAGCGACCTGTTTTCTCCCTACCAGCTCGGCAGCCTGACGCTCGCCAACCGTATCGTGATGGCACCGCTGACGCGCAGCCGCGCCGGTGCCGGCGATGTGCCCACGCCGCTGATGGCGGCCTATTACGCCCAGCGTGCGAGCGCTGGTCTGATCATCAGCGAGGCCTCGCAGATCTCGCCGCAGGGCAAGGGCTACATCCAGACGCCCGGTATCTACACCGAGGCGCAGATCGCCGGCTGGCGGCAGGTCACCGCCGCCGTGCATGCTCAGGGCGGCACGATGTTCTGCCAACTCTGGCATGTCGGGCGCATCTCGCATCCCGAGCTGCAGGAGGGCGGTGCGCTGCCCGTCGCGCCCTCGGCGGTCAAGGCGGTCGGGCAGGTGTTCACCGGCCGGGGGATGGTCGACATGGTGACCCCGCGGGCGCTGACGCTCGAGGAGCTTCCCGGCCTCATCGCGGACTACCGGCACGCTGCGCAGTGTGCCAAAGCGGCCGGCTTCGACGGGGTCGAGATCCACGCGGCCAACGGGTACCTGCTCGACCAGTTCCTGCGCGACAAGACCAATCTGCGCACGGATGTCTATGGCGGCAGCATCGAGAATCGGGCGCGGTTGTTGCTCGCGGTGACCGACGCGGTGCTGGAGGTCTGGGACAAAGACCGCGTCGGCGTGCGCATCGCGCCGCTCTCGCCGGCGAACGATATCGCCGACAGCGATCCGGAGCCGCTCTTCACCTACGTGACGCGGCAACTCTCGGCGCGCGGCATCGGGTTCCTGGACGTCGTCGAGGGGGTCACCGGCGGCCCGCGCGAGACCGGTCACAGCTTTGCGCTCGCCATCCTGCGTCCGCTGTTCAAGGGCACTTACATCGGCAATAACGGCTATTCCCGCGAACTGGCACTGACCACCCGCGCCGCGGACCACGCCGACCTGATCGGGTTCGGCAAGCTGTTCATCGCCAACCCGGATCTGGTGGAGCGTCTGCGCCTCGACACCCCCCTGAACGCGCCCGACCAGGCGACCTTCTACGGCGGTGATGAACACGGCTATACCGATTATCCGTTCCTCGACGGGCACTGATCGGGATCGGGTCAACGGGCAACCGCGGCCTGCCTTCAGGACCTGGCTGCCCGCCCCGCGGATTACTTCGCGACCATGCCCTCCACCGTCACCTCCACGCGGCGGTTAGGTTGATAGCACTCGATCAGTGCTTCTCTGGACTTGGCGTCGGCGCAGTCGGCCGGCGTGACCTTCAGTTGGCTCTTGCCGAAGCCTTGTGCCGTGATTTTATCCGCGGGAATGCCCTGACCGACCAGATGGTCGCGCACGGTGTTGGCGCGGCGGTCGGACAAGGCCAGGTTGTAGGCTTCCGAGCCGATCGGGTCGGTGTGTCCGGCCACCTGGATGTCGTTGAAGGTGACCTGGTTGAGTTCGCCGGCGAAGGTGTTCAGCCGATCCGCGCCGGTGGGCTTGAGGGTGGCCTTGTCGAAGGCGAACAGGGCGTCGGCCGACAGTTCGAAGGTGCGGGTCACCGGCGCCGGCCGGCCGCGGCTGCCGATGGGAATCACGACGCCGGCGGTGACGATCCAGTCGCCGAAGTCTTCATCGTCGATCAGGCGGGCCGCGTTGTCGTCGTAGCGGTAGCGGCCGTCGACCCGCAAGGAGGCATATTCGGTGAGCGGGATCACGAATCCGGCGCCGGCCTCGGCCATGAAGCTGTAGCCGCTGCCGGACTGGCAGTTGCCGATGTTCACCTCGGCAATATTGCACTCGAAATCGTCATTGATGATGCCGATGCCGGCCAGCAGGAATGGCTGGAAGCGGCTGCGGCTCAGGAAGAACAGGCCGTCCACGCCCAGGTCGCCGATGCGGAAGTCGCCGCCGGCGTCATCCAGGCTGGCCAGGTCGGTGTAGGTCATCCGCAGTTCGAGATTGAGGCGTTCGTTGAGTGGCTTGCCGACGGCGAACCCGCCGCCGAAGCCGTCTTCGGTGCCGCGATTCTCGTCCGCCCAGGTATAGGAGGCGAAGGGCAGGATGTACCAGCGGTCATCGAACCGCGCCAGGGTGTCGGTTTGGTCGTCGGTTTGCGCGATGGCGGCCAGCGGAGCGGCGAGGACGAGCGCGGAGACTGTGCTTCGATAGAGGTTTTTCATGGAGCGATACCCGGATAACTGAATGAGGTCACCAGGCGGTCGGTTGGGGTTGGTCGTCCCGATCCAAACGCCTGATGCAAAAATAGCACATGTTGTCTTTTTTGCACACGGGTTTCCGGCAGGATCCGGAAATCACCCGAACTGTGGTGGGCAAAGCTATACTGTCGACTCAGATTCCGGGAGGTGCTTATGGCTCAGGCGACGCGTAGCGGACAGTTGAATTTCAGCGATTATGTCGAACGGGCACTCCGCGAGGGGGCCATGTGGACGCTGATGTGTGTCGCTCTTTACCTGGTGTTGTCGCTGGTGACCTACATGCCGGATGACCCGGGCTGGTCCTATGTCGGCGAGACCTCGCGGATCAGCAACGCGGGGGGGCGGACCGGGGCCTGGTTCGCCGATGTCAGTCTGTATCTCTTCGGCTATTTTGCCTATCTGGTGCCGCTGATGGTGGCGTTCAGCGCCTGGGTGTTGTTTCGCGGACCCGAGGCGGAAGGCGCACCGCGCGCCTGGATGCTGGCCCTGCGTTGGATCGGGTTTCTGCTGACGCTGGCCGCTGGTTGCGGCGTTGCGACGATGCACTTCGTCGCGCTGGGTACGGGGCTGCCCAACGGCAGCGGCGGCGGCCTGGGACACGCGGTCAGCGGTCTCATGGCCGAGCGCTTCGGGGCCGGCACCGAGGTGCTGCTGGCCGGCGTGCTCCTGGTCGGATTCACCCTGTTTTCAGGAATCTCCTGGTTCGCGCTGATCGAGTCGCTGGGTGACGGCTTGTTGCTGGGGTTGCGCTCGTTGGGTTCAACTGTGGCGGGTGGACTGTCCGCCGTGGTGAGGCGCCGGGCCGAATCCGTGCCGATCGAGCTCCCCAAGGAACTCCAACTGATCGACGCCGCTGATCTGGCGCCGACGCGGGATGCGGCGGACGCGTCGGCGGCGTGGGACTGGCCGCCATCCGCGGCGGGGGCCGACGTGGCCCGACGTCAGCAGCCCGAGCCCGGTGCGGAGCCGCGGTCGGAACCGCTGTCGGCGTCTTTGTCGGATCGGGATCCCGAGTGGCTGGATGCGCCCGCACCTGCTGCCGCTGGTTCCGACGCCCCGCACGGAAACGCCGCGGTCAGGGTGCCTGAAGCCGAGCCTGAATCCGAACTGGAGCCGATCCTGACCCTGACCGATCTGCTCAAGGGCCAGCGGCCGGTCCCCAAAGAAGCGCCGCGAGTCCAGACCGTGCGGCGCACCCCGGCGGTTGCCGCAAGCCCGGTTGCCCGGTCCGGCTCCGTGCCGACCGGGGAGGGCCGCCGCCCCCCGCTCGATCTGCTGGACCTGCCGCGCAAGACCGGCAAGGGGTATACGGATGAGCAGATCGAGGCGTTGTCGCGCCTGGTGGAAGTGCGGCTCAAGGACTTCGGCGTGCAGGTCGAAGTGGTGGCGGCCTATCCCGGGCCGGTGGTGACCCTGCTCGAGTTGCAATTGGCGCCCGGCACCAAATCCAGCAAGATTCTGGGTCTCTCCAAGGATCTGGCGCGCGCGCTGTCCAAGATCAGCGTGCGGGTGGTCGAGGTCATTCCCGGCAAATCGGTGATCGGCATCGAGATCCCCAACGAGAAACGGGAGACGGTGTTTCTGAGCGAGATCCTGGGCTCCACCGATTATCTGGAGTCGAAATCGCCGCTGACGCTGGCCCTGGGTCACAACATCTCCGGTCTGCCGGTCTCGGTCGATCTGGCGCGCATGCCCCACGCGCTGATCGCCGGTACCACCGGTTCCGGCAAATCGGTCGCCATCAACGCCATGATCCTGAGCCTGGTCTACAAGGCCGGACCCGAGGACGTGCGCCTGATCATGGTGGACCCCAAGATGCTGGAACTCTCGGTCTACGAGGGCATTCCCCACCTGCTGACCCCGGTGGTGACCGACATGAAGGAGGCGGCCAACGCCTTGCGCTGGTGTGTCGGTGAGATGGAGCGCCGCTATCGGCTGATGGCCGCCCTGGGCGTGCGCAACATCGGCGGTTACAACCGCAAGGTCGCGGATGCGCAAGCCGCCGGGGAGCCGCTGCGCGACCCCGTGCTGGCGGCCGAGTTCGCCAAGAATCCGGGGATGGAGGTGGCGGTGCCCACCATCGGCCATCTGCCCTATATCGTGGTCATCATCGACGAACTGGCCGATATGATGATGGTGGTCGGCAAAAAGGTGGAGGAACTGATCGCCCGCCTGGCCCAAAAGGCGCGCGCCTCCGGCATCCATCTGATGCTCGCCACCCAGCGGCCCTCGGTCGACGTGCTGACCGGCCTGATCAAGGCGAACATCCCGACCCGGATCTCGTTCCAGGTCAGCTCGCGGATCGATTCGCGCACCGTGCTGGATCAGATGGGCGCGGAGCAACTGCTCGGCCACGGCGATATGCTTTACCTGCCGCCGGGCGGCAACATTCCGCAGCGGGTGCACGGGGCTTTCGTCGACGATCATGAGGTGCACCGCGTGGTGGAGTTCCTCAAGACTCAGGGCGCGCCCGACTATATCGAGGACATCCTGCGCGAGTCCCAGGAGTCGCTGCCGGGGATCGATCCGGAGCCGCGCGGTGATGTCGAGGACAGCGACCCGCTCTTCGATGAGGCGGTGCAGATCGTTGTAGAGAGCCGACGCGCCTCCATCTCAGGGGTGCAACGCCGGCTCAAGATCGGCTACAACCGCGCCGCGCGCATGATCGAAGAGATGGAGCGCATCGGCATCGTCGGCCCCCCGGAGACGAATGGGAACCGTGAGGTGCTGGCCCCCCCTGTTGTCCACGAGGATTGAACTCTATGCGCCAATTGCACCCCCGCGCCGCGGCCCGGCGCGGACTTTCCGCGCCGATTGCGTACGTTCTGACTGCCATCCTCAGCCTGATCTGGCTGCCGGCCGGCGCCGATGGAACGCAGCGCGTGGACGCCTACCTCAAAGGGCTGACTAGCCTGGAGGCGGATTTCGCCCAGTTCACGTTCAATGCCGACCGCACGCGCATGATGGAGGGGCGGGGCACTTTCTATCTGCAGCGCCCCGGACGGTTCCGCTGGCAGTACGAAACCCCCGGCAAACAGGTGATCATCGCCGACGGCAAGCGGGTTTATCTACACGATCTGGAACTGGATCAGGTCTCGCACCAGTCCGAGGAGAAGGCCCTGCGCGGCACCCCGGCCCTGTTGCTGGCGAACAATGACCCGATCGACCGGCATTTCACCGCCAAGCCCATCGACAGCACCGACGGCCGCGAGTGGGTCGAGCTGACGCCCAAGGCGGCGGATACCGAGGTGATCCGGATCGAACTGGGGTTCGGCGACACCGGGATCGAAAGCATGATCATGGAAGACAGCTTCGGCCAGACCACCCGGCTGAACTTCACCGAGATCAAGCGCAACCCGTCACTCGACGCCGCCCTGTTCGAGGTCGACGAACAGGCCGGCGGGGACTTCCTGTCGTTCGACTGAGACCGCGGGTCCAAACCGCATGACCACGCCGACGCCTGGCGCACCCCTGGCCGATCGGATGCGCCCGCACGACCTCGACGGCTTTGTCGGTCAGGATCATCTGCTCGGTGTCGGCAAGCCGCTGCGCCGGGCGATCGACTCGGGTCGGCTGCATTCCATGATCTTCTGGGGGCCGCCGGGCACCGGCAAGACCACCCTGGCGCGGCTGGCCGCGGTGCGCTCCGGTGCGCATTTTCTCAATCTCTCGGCGGTGTTGGCCGGGGTCAAGGATATCCGTGAGGCGGTGGCGCAGGCGCAGCAGGTGCGCCGGAGCGAGGGCCGGGCCACCGTGCTCTTCATCGATGAGGTGCACCGCTTCAACAAGGGTCAGCAGGACGCGTTTCTGCCGCATGTCGAGGACGGCACCCTCACCTTCATCGGCGCCACCACCGAAAACCCCTCATTTGAACTCAACAACGCCCTGTTGTCGCGCGCCCGCGTCTATGTGCTCAAGCCGCTGGATCTCAATGCGATTGCCGCCGTGGTCACCCGTGCGCTGCAAGATATGGTCAACGGGTTGGGTTCGAGCGGTCTGACACTCCCGGCGGACGCGGCCAATCTGCTCGCCCAAGCGGCCGACGGCGACGCCCGCCGCGCGCTCAACCTGCTGGAGTTGGCGGCCGAGTTGGCTGATGGCGGGGTCATCGCTGCGGCGGCCGTGGCCGCGGTGGCGGCGGGTCAGGTACGCCGTTTCGACAAGGGCGGGGACCTGTTCCACGACCAGATCTCGGCCCTGCACAAATCCATCCGCGGCTCAGCCCCGGATGCCGCGCTCTATTGGCTGGCGCGCATGATCGACGGCGGCTGCGACCCGCTCTACATCGCCCGCCGCCTGGTGCGTATGGCCTGCGAGGACATCGGCAATGCCGACCCGCGGGCCCTGGCGCTGGCCATGAATGCCTGGGATGCCCAGGAGCGGTTAGGCTCGCCGGAGGGCGAGTTGGCCCTGGCGCAGGCCGCCGTTTACCTGGCCAGCACCGCCAAGAGCAACGCCGTTTATCTGGCCTGGAACGCGGCCCTGGCCGACGCCCGCCAATTCGGCACCGCGGAGGTCCCCAACCACTTGCGCAATGCGCCCACCCGACTCATGAAGGGCCTGGGCTACGGGCGCGCCTACCGCTATGCGCATGACGAACCGGAAGCCTATGCCGCCGGCGAGACCTATTTTCCCGAAGCCTTGGGCGAACGGCGCTATTACCAGCCGACCGACCGCGGTCTGGAGATCCGGATCCGCGAGAAGCTCGACCGCCTGCGTGCCCTGGATCGGGCGGCGCGTGATCGGGGGGCGTCAGGCGGGTCTGACGCTGATGCCGGATAAGGAGTCCTGCATCGGGCCGAACTCGAACCCGCCGGGCGGGCACTGCAACAACGCGTCCGGCGGTGATTGAACACGAATGCGGGTCCATGCTAGCGTCCATCCGCACCGCCTCAACCACTCCTATGAAAAGGAAATCCACATGATTTTCGAGCTGCTCCAACGCCATTCCGGGCTGCGCGGCCAACGCGCGGCACTTTTTGCCTTGTGTTTGCTACTGACGCTGAGTCTGGCCCTGAGCCAGGCCGCGGCCGGGCTGACGGTGCCCGGCGACGCTGCGGCAACCAATGGCACTGCCCTGCGCGCGCAGGTGGCCGCCGCGGGCTGGCTGGCCGTGCGGGTGGATTTGCGCGCGCCGGCATCGGCCGGCGGCGGCGGCTAGCGAGGACGACCTGGAGCAGACGGTCCAGGATGTGCTGTTCACCTTGCCGGCCGGATCCTATGACGGGGTCGAGCGCGCCGCCGGTTCAGCCAGTATGACCCTGCGGGTCGATGCCGCCGGGCTCGATGCGCTGCTGGGCTCGCCCTGGGCGGCGCGCGTTGCCGCGGCCGACACTCCGGAGATGCAGCGGCTGGCTGGTGGCGGTTATCACAGCCTGGCGATCAAGCCCGACGGCAGCCTCTGGGCCTGGGGATGGAACAGCTCGGCGACGGCACCACCGACTGGCGCTTTACGCCGGTCCAGGTCCTGACCGGGGTCGCAGCCATGTCTGCCGGCTGGGATCACACCCTGGCCCGCAAGACAGACGGCAGCCTCTGGGCCTGGGGAACCAACAACTTGGGCCAACTCGGCGACGGCACCACCACGAACCGCCGGAGTCCAGTACCGGTGGCCGGGTTCGGACCGTCCACCTCCGACGCCGACTTCACCGTCACCAACATCACCCTGAACCCAAGCGCCCCGCTCGCCGGCGGCACCTTCAACGCCTCGATCACCGTGAAGAATCGGGGCACCCAGGCCGGTAACCCCGGCCTGCTGCGCGTCTGGGCCAACCAGGCCGCGACCCAGGACTGCAATGCCCCAGGGGACGCTGACATCAGCCTGGGGAACCTGGCGGTGGGCGCCAACCAAACGGTGCGGATCAGCCTGCCGGCCGGCACCGCCGGGTACAAGACCCTGCGGACCTTCATCGACAGCCAGTGCCAGACCACGGAACCTAATGAGACCAACAACCAGGTCACCAAGGCCTACCGGGTCTTCGCCCAGCCGATCGCGGACTTCGCGGTCACCGCCATCGACCTGACGCCCAACCGCCCCACCGCCAACGGGACCTTCAGCGCCGCCGTGACGGTGAAGAACTGCGGCACCGCATCAGGCGACGCCGGCACGCTCGCCCTCTGGGTCGATCAGCCGGGCGTCCCCGCCTGCGGCACCGCGGGCGACACCGCGGTGTCCGTCGGCCCCCTGGCCGCCGGGGCCAGCCGCACGCTGACACTGGACGGCCTCCCCGCCGGGGCCGCTGCCGCCAAGTCACTGCGCGCCTTCGTCGACCACGGCTGCGTCAGCGCGGAGGCCTATGACGGCAACAACCAACAGGTGAAGCCTTACACGGTCGTTCCGTAAACCGCCCTCCGGCAACCGCGTCCCGTCGTCGCTCGCTCCCACGCTCCAGCGTCAATGCCATTAAGTTAAGCGCCGACGGCGCGGCTTCTCGTTCCCACGCGGGAGCGCGGGAGCGTGGGAGCCAGAGTCAGGGAGCCGGAGTACCTGGGCTGGACGGGGCATTTGCCCCGTCCGAAACGTTTTCCCCGAACCTGCCGGTTCCAATCAACGCTCGGCTACGAATCAAACATTCGGGACGGGGGCAATGCCCGTCCCGCTGCGGCTGATGGGACATACCCCGTCTGGCTTGGTGAGGCCGCGGTCACCGGCGACCCAGCGGCAGTTTGCGAGGCCCCATCGCGGCCGGAGGCCGCTCCCACAAGGGATCGGCTAGACGTTCACGCTCACCCCTAACCCGATCGACACGGACTGGTTCGGAACGCTGATCCACAGCTGAGCACAGATGTTTTTCTTCATCTGTGAACATCTGTGACATCTGTGGATAAATCCGGATCATGACAGGCTGCCGCGAACCCGTTACCCTGCCCCCCGACGACTCGCGTCCCCGCTTCCGAGGCCCGCCATGCACCGCCGCAGACTGCCGATCGGCATCCAGACCTTCGCCAAGATCCGCGCGGATGATCATTACTATGTGGATAAGACCGGCTTCATCCGGCAGTTGACCGACGAAGGCACCCAGTATTTTCTGTCACGTCCGCGCCGCTTCGGCAAGTCGCTGCTGCTCGATACCCTGGGGGAACTCTTCGCCGGTAACGAAGCGCTGTTCCGCGGACTGCTGATCCATCCGCACTGGGACTGGGCCACCCGCTATCCGGTCATCCGGATCAGCTTCGGGGGCGGTATCGTACAGGATCGCGTGGCACTGGAGTATAAGATCGGGGAACAACTGCGCATTAATCAGGACGCGCTGGGGCTGCGCTGCACCGAAACCGGGAGCGGCGCCTGCTTCGCGGAGCTGCTGCGGCTGGCCCATGCCGCGACCGGCCAGCGGGCGGTGGTGCTGGTCGACGAATACGACAAACCGATCCTCGATAATCTCACCGATCCCGCCACCGCGCGCGCCGCGCGCGACGGGCTGCGCGATCTCTATTCAGTCATCAAAGACAACGATGCACATGTCCGCTTTGTGTTCATCACCGGGGTGAGCAAGTTCAGCAAGGTGAGCATTTTCTCGGGGTTGAATAATCTCAACGACATCACCGTCGACGCTGCTTATTCGGCACTTTGCGGCTATACCGAGCAAGACGTCGAAACCGTCTTCGCGCCTGAACTGGCGGGTCTGGACCGGGATGACATCCGGCGCTGGTACAACGGCTACAACTGGACCGGGGAAGCGGTTTACAACCCCTTCGATCTGTTGCTGCTGTTCCAGAAGCGCGAGTTTCGCACCTGGTGGTTCGAAACCGGCACCCCGACCTTTCTGGTGGATTTGCTCATGCAGCGCGGCTTTTTCACCCCCAGTCTGGCGCGCCTGCGCGCCGACGAGGCGCTGCTGTCGGCTTTCGATGTGGATCATCTGGCCACCGAGGCGCTGCTGTGGCAGACCGGTTATCTCACCTTCACCGGCGCGCGGCGGATCGGCGCCCGGCTCGAATACACCCTGGGTTATCCCAATCTGGAAGTCGAGAGCGCACTGAACGACAGCCTGATCAAAGCACTGATCGGCCAGCCGGGACGCGCCAGCGAGCTGACCAGTCGGCTCTACGATCTGCTGGCGGCGGCGGATTTCGACGGCCTGCGCGCCCATCTCGATAGCCTGTTCGCCGCCATTCCGTATCACTGGCACACCAGCACTCCCATTGCCCGTTACGAGGGCTATTACGCCAGCGTCTTCTACAGCCACCTGGCCGCGCTGGGCCTGGACTTGACGGCGGAGGACGCCAGTCGCCAGGGCCGGGTCGATCTGACGCTGAAGTTCAATGACCGGATTTGGCTATTCGAATTCAAGGTGGTGGAGTTGGAGCCCGCGGGGCGGGCGTTGCAACAGCTCAAGGACCGGGGCTACGCGGACAAATACCGGGCGGCGGGCCAGCCGATCCAGCTGATCGGCATCGAATTCAGCCGTGAACAGCGCGGGGTGGTCGGGTTCGAGGTCGAAACACTGTAGGGCGTTCGGTGCTATCCGGAAACCTGTTTCCACCCACCATCGGATTGGTGCGGTTCGTACCTCACCGCACCCTACGGCAATGCCGTATGACCGACGGCACCCCGCCCGCTGGTTCGGCAGCGATTGAACACGAATGCGGGTCCATGCTACCGTCCATCCGCACCGCCTCAACCATTCCCACGAAAAGGAAATCCACATGATTTTCGAACTGCTCCAACGCCATCGGGGATCGCGCGGCCAACGCGCGGCGCTTGTTCTCGCGTGTTTGATATTGACACTGAGTCTGGCCCTGGGCCAAGCCGCGGCCGGACTGACGGCGCCCGGTGACACGGCGGCGAGCAGCGCCGACGCGCTGCGCGCACAGGTGGCCGCCGCGGGCTGGATGACCGTGCAGGTGGATCTAGGCACGTCGGCATCGGCCGCAAGGGCGACGGCGGACGACCTGGAGCAGACAGTCCAGGATTTGCTGTTCGCCTTGCCGGTCGCGTCTTATGACACGGTCGAGCGCGCCGCCGGTTCAGACAGCCTGACCTTGCGGGTCGATGCCGCCGGGTTGGATGCGCTGCTGGGCTCGCCCTGGGCAGCGGCGATAGCCGCGGCTGGCAATCCGGAGATGCAGCGGCTGGTCGCCGGCACCTATCACAGCCTGGCCCTCAAGACCGACGGCAGCCTCTGGGTCTGGGGATACAACAGGTACGGCCAGCTCGGCGACGGCACCACCACCGATCGCTCAACGCCGGTCCCAGTCCTGACCGGGGTCGCGGCCGTCTCAGGCGGGTATGGTCACTCCCTGGCCCTCAAGACCGACGGCAGCCTCTGGGCCTGGGGCGCCAACTGGTCCGGCCAGCTCGGCGACGGCACCCACACCCAGCACTTGACGCCGGTTCAAGTCCTGACCGGGGTCGCGGCCGTGTCAGCCGACTATGATCACACCCTGGCCCTCAAGCCCGACGGTAGCCTCTGGGCCTGGGGAGCGAACCGCTGGGGCCAGATCGGCGACGGCACCACCACCGATCGTGTGACGCCGGTCCAGACCCTGACCGGGGTCGCGGCCGTGTCAGCCGGGTTTGGTCACTCCCTGGCCCTCAAGACCGACGGCAGCCTCTGGGCCTGGGGGTGGAGCTATTATGGTCAGCTCGGCGACGGTACCACCATCGATCGGTCGACACCGGTCCAGGTCCTGACCAGAGTCGCGGCCGTGTCAGCCAGTTTTTGGCACAACCTGGCCCTCAAGACCGACGGCAGCCTCTGGGCCTGGGGAGGCAACGAATACGGCGAGCTCGGCGACGGCACCACCACCAGTCGCTCGACGCCGATCCAGGTCCTGACCGGGGTCGCGGCAGTGTCAGCCGGCTATCAATACACCCTGGCCATCAAGACCGACGGCAGCCTCTGGGCCTGGGGAGGCAACTGGGACGGCAAGCTCGGCGACGGCACCTGGCGCACTCGCTTGACGCCGGTCCAGGTCCTGACCGGGGTCGCGGCCATGTCAGCCGGCTATTATTTCACCCTGGCCCGCAAGACCGACGGTAGCCTCTGGGCCTGGGGATACAACGGCTACGGCACGCTCGGCGACGGCACCACCACGCGCCGCCTGCGTCCAGTGCCGGTGGTCGGGTTCGGGGGATCATCCACCTCCGACGCCGACTTCACCGTCACCAACGTCAGCTTGAACCCGAGCGCCCCACTCGCCGACGGGACCTTCAATGCCTCGATCACCGTCAAGAATCGGGGTACCCAGGCGGGAAACCCAGGACGGCTGCGCGTCTGGACGAACCAACCCCAGACCCAAAGCTGCGATGCCCCAGGGGACACTGAAATCAACCTGGCGGACCTGCCCGCGGGCGCCAACCAGACGGTGCGGATCAGCCTGTCGGCCGGCGCCGCCGGGTACAAAACCCTGCGGACCTTCATCGACGGCCAGTGCCTGACCACGGAACCCAATGAGACCAACAACCAGGTCACCAAGGGCTACCGGGTCTTCGCCCAGCCGATCGCGGACTTCGTGGTCACCGCCATCGACCTGACGCCCAACCGCCCCACCGCCGGCGGGACCTTCAGCGCCGCCGTGACGGTGAAGAACCGCGGCACCGGGCCTGGCGACGCCGGCGCGCTCGCCCTCTGGATCGATCAGCCGGGCGTCCTCGCCTGCGGCGCCGCGGGCGACGCCGCGGTCCCCGTCGGCACCCTGGCCGCCGGGGCCAGCCGCACCTTGACATTGGACGGCCTCCCCGCCGGGGCCGCCGCCGCCAAGTCACTGCGCGCCTTCGTCGACGCCGCCTGCGTCACCGCGGAGGCCTACGACGGCAACAACAACCAACGGGTGCAGCCTTACACGGTCGTGCCGTAAACCGCCGTTCGGCGGTGACGCGCGCCGTCACCCGACGTCCCGTCTCGGAACCTCGGGTGACGCCGCGCTAACGGGTGCATAAGCTACCCCAGACGATGAATCTCCGCCGTGGGAGCGGCCTCCGGCCGCGCTGCGAGGCCGCGGTCACCTGCGACGCAGCGGCGCAGTTTGAAGGCCACGTCGCGGCCGGAGGCCGCTCCCACAACGTACCGGCCAGACGTTCACGCTAACCCCTAACCCGATCGACACGGACGGGTTCGGAAACGCTGATCCACAGATGCCATAGATTTTATAGATGTTTTTCTTCATCTGTGAACATCTGTGACATCTGTGGATCATTCCGAACAGTATTTTCTGTCGCGCCCGCGCCGCTTCGGCAAGTCGCTGCTGCTCGATACCCTGAGGGAACTCTTCGCCGGCAACGAGGCGCTGTTCCGCGGTCTGCTGATCCATCCGCACTGGGACTGGACCACCCGCTATCCGGTCATCCGGATCAGCTTCGGCGGCGGTCTCGTGCACAACCGGGCGGAACTGGAGCAGAAGATCGGGGAACAACTGCGCATCAATCAGGACGCGCTGGGGCTGCGCTGCACCGAAACCGGGAGCGGCGCCTGCTTCGCGGAGCTGATGCGGCTGGCCCATGCCGCGACCGGCCACCGCGTGGTGGTGCTGGTCGACGAATACGATAAGCCCATCCTCGATAACCTCACCGATCCCGACACCGCGTGCGCTACCCGCGACGGGTTGCTCAATCTGATCGGCATCGAATTCAGCCGCGAACAGCGCGGTGTGATCGGCTTCGAGGTCGAGACCCTTTTAGGCGATTTCCGGGAATAAACATCCCAACTGCGCGTGCCTGCAAGATCCGTAGGGGCTCTAGGGGCGACTAAAGTCGCCCCTACACGGTGGTACAGCTTTTCCCGGAAATCGCCTTAAACCGCGCCAGCTCCAGCAATCGTCGGATCTGCCCAGGCCGATCTCATCCAATAACATCGCATACCGCGCCGGGCGCGGTTTAAATGTCATAGGCCAGATTTGGTCCCAGCCAGCGCTCCACCTCAGCGAGCGGCATCCCCTTGCGCTCGGCATAGTCGATGACCTGGTCTTTATTGATCTTGCCGACGGCAAAATAGCGGCTGTCGGGATGGGAGAAATACAGCCCGGAGACCGCCGCGGTGGGGACCATGGCCTTGGATTCGGTGAGCCAGATGCCGGTATGGCGTTCCGCATCCAGCAGTTCCCACAGCAAATCCTTCTCGGTGTGGTCCGGGCAAGCCGGGTAGCCGATGGCCGGGCGGATGCCCTGGTATTGCTCGTCGATCAGTGCCGTGGTGTCGAGATCCTCGTCCTGCGCATACCGCCAGTGACGGGTGCGTATCCGGTGATGGAGCAGTTCGGCCAGCGCCTCGGCGAGGCGGTCGGCCAGCGCCTTCAGCAGCAGGGCTGAATAGTCGTCGTGATCGGCCTCGAAGCGTTTGACATGGGCATCGATCCCCGCGCCAGCGGTGCAGGCGAAGCCGCCCAGATAGTCCGGAATCCCGATCTCCGCCGGGGCGATGAAGTCCGCCAGACACTCGTTGGGTCGGCCCGGGGGCTGCTTGCCCTGTTTGCGCAGAAAGTGGAAGCGCAGACGCTCATCACTTCGGGTCTCATCCGTATAGACCACGATGTCGTCGCCAATCGCGTTGGCGGGGAAGAGCCCGATCACGGCCTGGGCGGATAGCCATTGTTCGGCCACGATCCGGTGCAGCATGGCCAGCGCGTCGGCGAGGAGCTTGCGTGCTTCCTCGCCCTTTTCGGGGTCGTCCAGAATCTGCGGGAAGCGCCCCTTGAGCTGCCAGGCGTGGAAGAAGAAAGTCCAGTCGATATAGGCGGCGATCTCATCCAGCGGGATGTCGCGCAGCACCTGAATACCCGGTTCGGCCGGAGTGGGCGGCTGGTAATGTTCCCAGTCGATCGGCACCCGGTTGGCCTGGGCCGGCGCCAGCGGGATCAGGTCGCGCGCCTCGTCGCGGGCGGCGCGGCGGATGCGGATCTCCTCGTACTCGGTGCGGATGGCCGCCACATAATTGGGCTTCAGATCCCTGGAGAGCAGGCTGCCGGCCACACCGACGGCGCGCGAGGCGTCCTTGACGTGCACCACCGGGTGCGCGTACTGGGGCTCGATCTTGACCGCGGTATGGAGTTTGGACGTGGTGGCGCCGCCGATCAGCAGCGGCACGGTGAAGCCCTGGCGCTGCATCTCCTTGGCGACATGAACCATCTCATCGAGTGAGGGGGTGATGAGCCCCGAGAGCCCGATGATATCGGCATTGACCTCGCGCGCCTTGGCGAGAATGCGGTCGGCCGGGACCATGACGCCCATGTCGATCACGTCATAGTTGTTGCACTGGAGGACCACGCCGACGATGTTCTTGCCGATGTCGTGCACGTCGCCTTTGACCGTGGCGAGCAGGATGCGGCCCTGGGTATCGCCTTCGCACTTCTCCTGCTCCAGATAGGGTTCGAGATAGGCGACGGCTTTCTTCATGACACGGGCCGATTTCACGACCTGCGGCAGGAACATCTTGCCCTCGCCGAACAGATCGCCGACCACGTTCATGGCCGCCATCAGCGGGCCTTCGATGACGTTGATCGGTTTGCCCAACTGTTGGCGGGCTTCCTCGGTATCGGCTTCGATGAAGTCGGTGATGCCCTTGATGAGGGCATGCTGGATGCGCTTCTCGACCGGCTGTTCGCGCCAGGTCAGATCCTGTTTGTTCTCGATCCCGGAACCGTCGCCTTTGTACTTGGGGGCCAGATCGGTCAGCCGCTCGGTGGCATCCGGGCGGCGGTTGAGGATCACATCCTCCACCGCGTCGCGCAGCTCGGCGGGCAGGTCGTCATAGACCGCCAGTTGGCCGGCGTTGACGATGCCCATGTCCATGCCGGCGCGGATGGCATGGTAGAGAAAGACCGAGTGGATCGCCTCGCGGACCGGGTTGTTGCCGCGGAACGAAAAGGACACGTTGGAGACACCGCCCGAGACCTTGGCATGGGGCAGGTGAGCCTTGATCCGGCGGGTGGCCTCGATGAAATCCACCGCGTAGTTGTTGTGTTCCTCGATGCCGGTGGCGACCGCAAAGATATTGGGGTCGAAGCAGATGTCCTCGGGCGGGAAACCGATCTCGTCGACCAGGATGCGGTAGGCGCGTTGACAGATTTCAAACTTGCGCGCTTCGGTGTCGGCCTGACCCTGTTCGTCGAAGGCCATCACGACCACCGCCGCGCCGTAGCGTCGGCACTTGCGGGCATGCGCGCGGAAGGCGTCCTCGCCCTCCTTCATGCTGATGGAGTTGACGATGGCCTTGCCCTGGACACACTTGAGCCCCGCCTCGATCACCTCCCATTTGGAGGAGTCGATCATGATCGGCACGCGGGCGATGTCCGGCTCCGCGGCGATCAAGTTCAGAAAGCGGACCATGGCCGCCTTGGAGTCCAGCATCGCCTCGTCCATGTTGATGTCGATGACCTGGGCGCCGTTCTCCACCTGATTGCGCGCCACGTCCAGGGCGGCATCGAAGTCGCCGTTCAGGATCATCTTCTTGAAGACGGCCGAGCCGGTGACGTTGGTACGTTCCCCGACGTTGATGAAGTTGGCGGTGGATCGGCTTGAAGTGGTCATGGTTGCTGGCGGAAGCGGTGTTCGACCTTGCTGCAGTCGCTGTCGCGGCCGTGCTTGCAGGTCTTTAATGTCTATGGATGCGGGCCTTGGCCCGTCGGGTGGTCACGACGTCGTGTCAAGTCCCAACAGCTTCAGTGTATCACGGGGCCGCGTGGTACCCAGCGTTACGCCTCGTCCCCGGCTAATCTGAGTTGTGCGTTGCGTCGCCGCGTGGCGAGGGTTACCATTTTTTCTTATCGCTCAAAAAGCGCCATCAAGATGAGCGATAGCCGCTCCCTCTATGCCTCATGGTCTGGAACTGGCAGCAACCCGACTGGCCCGCATTCGCCTACGACAGCATGCGGCTCGCGCCCCTGGAGGCGCGCTTGCTGCACGAGTCCGGGTTCTTGTTCGGGGCCTTCGCCCATCTGAACGACGCCGAGCAACGGGCGCTGACGGTCGAGTTGATCGGCGACGAGGCGCTGATGACCGCCCGGATCGAGGGCGAATTTCTGGACCGCGACAGTCTTCAGTCCTCGCTGCTGCGCGAATTCGGCCTGACCGAAGACCGGCGCCGCATCGCCCCGGCCGAGGCGGGGATGGTGGAGTTGATAATCGATCTGTATCGGCACTTTCAGGAACCCTTGTCGCACGCGCGTCTGTGGGCCTGGCACGGCATGCTGATGGCGGGACGGCGGAATCTGCGCGAGGTCGGGGGCTATCGCACCCTGGAAGAGCCGATCCAGGTGGTTTCGGGCGCTGTTTATGCGCCCCGGGTTCATTTCGAGGCCCCGCCCGCCGGGCAGGTGCCCGCGGAGATGGAGCACTTTCTTGGCTGGCTGGCGCGCAGCGTCCCGACCGGCGAGCACCCGTTGCCGACCCTGACCCGCGCGGGCATCGCCCATTTGTATTTCGTTACGATCCACCCCTTCGAGGACGGCAACGGCCGGATCGCGCGTGCCATCGCGGAACAGGTTCTGGCGCAGGGTCTCGGGCAACCCACGCTGATCGCCCTGTCGCACACCATCGAACGGCGCAAGAAAGCGTATTACAGCGCACTGGAGCGGGCGAACAAGACCACTCGCATCGACGATTGGCTGGGTTATTTTGCCCATACCGTCCTGGATGCGCTCGACTCCAGCCGTGCGCGGGTGGTCTTTCTCATCGGCAAGGCCAAGCTCTACGACCGCCTGCGGGGTCAATTGAACGCGCGCCAGGACAAGGCGCTGGCACGCCTCTTCCGCGCCGGACCGGAGGGCTTCGTCGGGGGCTTGAGCGCCGAGAACGATCGCGCCATCACCGGCAGCACGCGGGCCACCGCGACCCGCGATCTTCAGGATCTGGTCGCCAAGGGTGCGCTTGTTCGCACCGGGGAGCGTAAGCATACCCGCTATGCCTTGAATGTCTTGCCGGGTCAGTGACCCAAGAAGATACGATTCTGGTCGAGTGTGCCGGACCTGCCTGCATCGACGGGCCGCAACGGAGCGCAAGCGTCGTTTTCGGCAGAACTTGCACAGGAAAGCCGGGGGGCCGTCGTTCAGCGCATCGCCTACAACAATGTCGGTCACGACCTCACGACCTCACGACATCCGATTCGAGCTACAATGGCCCTATGTCCATCAAAGCGCGTCGGCACCAGTCCGCCAGCGGCAGTAACCGACCAAGAACGGTCTCCCATGGCCCGACGGCCAGCACCGCATGACCTTGGATGATCAAACCTGTCCGGTGCCGACGACACCGGGCGAGTCATACCACGGATATCCATGGCGCGGCGACCTGCCAGGCCGCCCGCCTTTACCGAGATCAATCCTCAAACAGCTTCAACAGCAAGCCGAATCCACCAATGACTTGCAAGGATTCAAGCATCGACGGGTGTCCGTGGATTCTTGTCCGCTGGAGCGAGGTCGATCGTCGGTAACAGGGCAGCAGGAATCTCGCGGAAATGCCCGTCGCGATGCACTAAACAGGCACCCCGTTGTTGCGCCGAAGCAGCAATCAGCGAATCCACCGTCGGGATGCGATTTGGGACGGCGGCGATGAGCCGTAGCGATGCCCGAGCAATGAGATCATCGACGGGCACGATCTCGGAGAATAAAGGCAAATAGGCATCGATCATCCCGTCCACCTCCGCGGGATTCAGACCGGCACTACGAAGCACCCGTCCGAACTCGGCCAGGGATATGCTGGAGAGCAAGACCACGTTGGCCGGATCATCGAGGATGGACAGAACCTGCTCGTATCCAGGCTCCTGGCGGTAATGGATCAATACCGCCGAGGTATCGAGTAAGTAGATCATGCGCCGAGCGACCTTAGGCGCTCCTGATCCTCACGCGCACGCTCGGCATCCAGTTCGGCGACCAGATCGCGATCAGGAGCCAGGTTCTTGCCCAGGCCGCACAGTCGCCTGGCCAAGGCGCCGCGATCCGTCACCCGGCGCACCAGCACCGTATCGCTGCCCTCCACCAGGGTCCAGTCCAGTCGATCACCGGGCTCGATGCCGAGAAGGCGACCGATTTCTTCGGGGATGGCGACCATTCTTTCGTCGGATACTTGGGCAAGCATGCGTTGAGTCCTGTGTCGAGTAGAGACCCCAGTATATAGCCTGAAGTCAGGAAGATCACCGGATGCGGCGACCGGCGTCGTTCGGCACTCTCGACCTGGCGGACGACTTTGGCGGAATATCGACTGCACGCGGGATCAGGCAACCGACGCCGGACAAGTCATGAAGGACCCGGGCGGAATCAAAACCATCTTCGGCCCTTCGCTGCCATCCTTGAGCGGGTCGCGAAGGGCGAATAAGGAACCAGGCTCGAATGGCACCAAGTTGGCTCTCCCGGAACTGCCGGGATTGTTATATCCTATAATGCAGTAACTTGAGATGCGTGCCCAACCCTAAGGCACGCAACCGCTCGGCCAGTTGCTCCGCACGCGCGGACGCGCTGGTAGTCGGACGCCGCCGTCGGCGCTATCGTGCGCGGATGGAATGCTTCAGCCCAGCCGCCCGTCTCTGGTTCGCGCAGAACTTCGCCGCGCCCACCCAAGCGCAGGCGCGCGGCTGGCCGGTGATTGCCGCCGGACACCATGCCCTGATCACGGCGCCGACTGGCAGCGGCAAGACCCTGGCCGCTTTTCTCTGGGCTATCGACCGGTTGATGCGGGGGGAGGCGGGTACCGGTCCCGACCCGTGCGCCAGTCCTCCCGGCATTCAGGTGCTCTATCTCTCGCCTCTGAAGGCCCTGGTCTACGACATCGAACGGAATCTGCGTGCGCCGCTGGCTGGGGTCGCGCGGGCGGCGGAGCGGCTGGGGCAAACGGTCGCGGTGCCGCGGGTGGCGATCCGCACCGGGGATACCCCGGCGCCGGAACGGCGGCGTCAGTTGCTGGAGCCGTCAGAGATCCTGGTCACGACCCCGGAGTCGCTCTATCTGCTGCTCGGCTCAGGGGCGGCGGTGCATCTGCACGCGGTGCATACCGTGATCGTCGACGAGGTTCATGCGCTGGCGCCGACCAAGCGCGGTGCCCATCTGGCCTTGTCGCTGGAGCGTCTGGCCGTCGGCTGCGCGCGTGACCCGCAGCGCATCGGGCTCTCGGCCACGGTGCAGCCGTTGGCTGAAGCGGCGCGCTTTCTGGGTGGTGACCGGCCGGTCGATATCGTGGATGCCGCCGCCCCGCCGCGTCTGGATTTGAAGGTCTGTGTCCCGGTGCCCGAGATGGAGCGTCCGCCGCCACCGGCCCCGGCGGAACTGCCCAGCGGTTCGATCCTGGGGGCGCTCTATGCCCGCCAGACCGGCCGCCCGGCGGCGGAGACTGGCCTGTGGTCCGCGGTCTATCCGGCGTTGCTGGCGGCCATCCGTGCCCATCGCTCGACTCTGGTGTTCGTCAACAGCCGGGGTCTGTGCGAGCGTCTTTGCCAACGGCTGAACGAACTGGCGGCACTGGACGCCGACCCGGGTCCGGAGCCGGTCCCGGCGCTGGTGCGGGCGCATCACGGCAGTGTCAGCCATGAGCAGCGCGCGCAGATCGAGGAGTCGCTCAAGCGCGGTGAGATCAAGGCCATCGTCGCCACCAGTTCGCTGGAGCTGGGCATCGACATGGGTGCGCTCGATCAGGTGCTGCTGGTGGAGTCACCGGGTTCGGTCGCCCGCGGTCTGCAGCGGGTGGGGCGCGCCGGGCACGGCGTGGGCGAGTTGAGCATCGGGCGCCTGTACCCCAAGTTCCGCGGCGATCTGCTGGAGTGCGCGGTGATCGCCCAGCGCATGCTCAAGGGCGAACTGGAACCCTTCCGGATGCCGCGCAACGCGCTGGACGTGCTGGCCCAGCAACTCGCCGCCATGTGTTCGGCGGCGCCCTGCACGGTGGCGCAACTGCATGCCCTGGTGACGCGCGCCGGTCCCTACCGGGAGCTGTCGCGGGCGGCGCTGGAGGCGGTGCTCGACATGCTATCGGGCCGCTATCCATCCAGCGATTTCGCTGAACTCAAGCCGCTGCTCGCCTGGGATCGGACGACCGACACCCTGAGCGCCCGGCGCGGCACGGCACTCATCACCCGGCTCAACGCCGGCACCATCCCCGACCGCGGTCACTATGCCGTGCACCTGGGCGCCGACGGCCCGCGGGTGGGCGAGCTGGACGAGGAGATGGTGTTCGAGACCAAGGTCGGCGACTGCATTCTGCTCGGCGCCTCCACCTGGCGGGTCGAGCGGATCACCCGCGATCGGGTGCAGGTCGCGCCGGCCCCGGGTGAACCCGGCAAGCTGCCGTTCTGGCGCGGCGACGGTCCCGGCCGGCCGGTCGCCCTGGGGCGGGCGGTCGGCGCCTTCTGCCGCGAATTGGCCGGGCTCAAGGGCGAGCACGCGCTCGCGTGGCTGCGTACGCACACCCCCTTGGACGATTTGGCGGCGACCAATCTGGCGGCCTATCTGCGCGATCAGCGCGAGGCCACCGGTCAGGTCCCGAGCGACCGCACCATCGTTATCGAGCGCTTCCGCGACGAGCTTGGCGATTGGAGAGTCTGCATTCTCAGCCCCTTCGGCGCGCCCATCCATGCCCCCTGGGCCATGGCCCTGCAATGGTGCCTGAGTCGGCGCGAGGGGTTCGAGGTGCAGGTGATGTCGAGCGACGACGGGATCGTGCTGCGCCTGGCAGACGGCGAGGACTTGCCGTCACTCACCGACCTGCTGCCCGACCCGGCGGAGGTCGCGGATCAGGTCACCGAGCAGCTTGCCGATACCGCGCTTTTCGCCAGCCTGTTCCGCGAGAACGCGGGACGCGCGCTGCTGCTGCCGCGCCGTCGGGCCACGGGCCGCCAACCGCTGTGGGCGCAGCGGTTGCGCGCCCAGAGCCTGCTGGCCGCGGTGCGCCGTTACCCGGCCTTCCCGATGGTCATCGAGACCTATCGGCAGGCGCTGGGCGATGTCTTCGACCTGCCCGGTCTACAGGAGATACTGACCGCGATCCGCAACCGGACCATCCGCGTCCATGAGGTCGAGACGGCCCAGGCCTCTCCCTTCGCCCGTTCGCTGGTCTTCGCTTATGTCGCGGCCTATCTTTACGAACAGGATGCGCCGCTGGCGGAGCGCCGCGCCCAGGCGCTGACCCTGGATCGCGGGCTGCTGGCCGAATTGCTGGGCCAGGCCGAGCTGCGCGAGCTGATCGACTCCGCCGTGCTCGCCGAGTTGGAAGCCGAGTTGCAGCACCTGTCCGCCGGCCGTCAGGCGCGCGACCCCGACGAACTGCACGACCTGCTGCGGCGGCTCGGCGACCTCGCCGAGTCCGAAATCGCCCTTCGCTGCGAAGCCCCGCCCCCCGTGGGAGCGGCGTCCCGCCGCGATTCCCTCGCCGCGGCGGAACCAGTCGCGTGCGAAGCGCACCCGGCCCCGTCCGCCGCGACCGCCTGGCTCGCCGTCCTGACCCAGCAACGCCGCGCCGTCCAAATCCCTGTGGCCGGCGAACGCCGCTGGATCGCCGCGGACGATGCCGGGTGCTATCGCGATGCCCTGGGTGCGGTGCCGCCCCCCGGTCTGCCCGAGGCCTGCCTCGTCGCCGCCGAGGCCCCGCTGGAGTCGCTGCTACGGCGCTATGCCGCCACCCATGGTCCCTTCCTCACCCGCGAACCCGCCGCCCGCCTGGGTCTGCAGCCGGCTCAGGTCGAGCCGGTGCTGCGACTCCTGGAATCGCAAGGCAGTCTGGTGCGCGGCGAGATCCGGCCCGGCGGTGCCGAGCCGGACTGGTGCGACCCGGAGGTGCTGCGCCGCCTGCGCCGCCGCACCCTGGCCCAGGCGCGCGACGCCGTGGCCCCGGTGGACGGCGCCGCCCTGGGTCGCTTTCTGCCGGCCTGGCATGGCATCGGCGAGGACCTTCGGGGTCCGGACCGGCTGCTGGAGGCGGTGGCGCAGTTGTCCGGACTGGTGCTGCCCTGGTCGCAGCTCGACCGGGTGCTGCTGCCCGCGCGGGTGCCGGGGTATCGCCCGGCCGACCTGGATCTGCTGGCCGCGACCGGTCAGGTGGTCTGGGTGGGGCAGGGCGCCTTGGGGCCGAAAGACGGCAAGGTGGCGCTCTATCCACGGGCCGGCGGCGCCTGGCGGCCGACGGACGGCGAACCGCCGGTCGTGGCTGAGCGGACACCGCTGCATCGCTGTTTACTCGATCATCTGCGCGAGCGCGGCGCCTGCTTCCTGATGGAACTCCAGGCGGCGGCCGAGCGCGCGGGGCCGCGGCCGGACCGGGACACCTTCGAGTCCGCGCTCTGGGATTTGGTGTGGGCCGGGCTGATCACCAATGACACTTTCGCCCCGCTGCGGCATCTCGGCGGCGGCGCCCGGACCCGGCGTCATGGGCGGGAGGCGGCCTTGGCCGGTGGCCGCTGGTCTCTGGTCGCCGATCTCGCCGGGCGCGCGGCGGCGGCGCCGACACCGACCGAGCGGCTGCTGGCGCAGGCGCGGATGCTGCTCGATCGCTACGGCGTGGTGAGCCGGGAGGCGGTCCAGGCCGAGGGGCTGCCGGGCGGTTTCGGGCCGCTGTACCGGGTGTTGAAACAGATGGAGGAGGGCGGTCAGGTGCGTCGGGGCTACTTCGTCGAGGGGCTCTCCGGTGCGCAATTCGCTCTGGCCGGCGCGCTCGACCGGCTGCGTGCCGCCCGTCTGGAAGAGCCGCCGATCGACGGCTTCACTGACGCGGATTGCCGTGTGCTGGCCGCGCTGGACCCGGCTAATCCCTATGGTGCCCTGCTACCCTGGCCGGCAACCGGCGCCCCGGACACCGAGTCCACCGCGACGGCACCGCGCCGGGTCAGCGGCGCCTGGGTGTACCTGGTGGCCGGCAAGCCGGTGTTGTACTTGGGCAGCAGCGCGCGGACCCTGACGACCTTCCCCGCGTCGCTCACGTCCGCGGGCAATGAGCTGGACGTGGCGCTGGCCGCCCTGTGCCGGTCGCCGGGCACCGGCCGGCGGCGCCTGCTGATCCAGCGCATCGACGGCCGGCCGGCGCTCGAATCGCCCTTGCGTGAGCGGTTGCTGGCCGCCGGATTCGTGTCTGATTATGATGCGCTGGTGCCCGGCAGGTCATAGGACGTTGGCGGGTATCGATGGCAAGGCGGTTTTCTCGCTCCCAGGCTCCGGGGACGAGAAAATGGTCATTGATCTCTCAGGGAGGCACGGAAGAGAAGAAAAAGAAAATTCTCTCACAAAGACACAAAGACACGAAGAAGAAAAGAAAGAAAAGGAAAGAAGCCATAAAAGTCTTCTTTTCTTTGTGCCTTTGTGTCTTTGTGAGAGGACTTCTTTTTTTCTTCTCGTCTTCTCGTTCCCACGCTCCGCGTGGGAACGCCGGGCGGGCGCTCCGCGTCCGGTCTTGGCGCCGGACGCGGAGCGCCCGCACGTGCTCCCACGCAGGAGCGTGGGAGCCAGAATGGCTTAACTTAATGGCATTGACGCTCCGGCGTGGGAATGCCGTCCGGCCGCTCCAGCGGCGCGCCACGCGACGCTGGAGCGTCGGAACTTGCTCTCACACTGGAGCGTGGGAGCCAGATGAATGCCCATCCTGACGCGTCGCGGCAGCCGGATGGGCATCGCTCTTGCTCTGCCCATCCTACGCGCTGCTTCCGCGTCGGAACTTGCTCCCCAAGGCCAACGCTAGTTCTTCGTGAAGGTGGCACTGCACTGGAAAGACGCATTCGAGCCAAAGAGCGAGAGTATCAGTTGTTTGCCGTTGGTTTTTGCTCCTACCACTCCCGTGCCATAATAGCCGCAAGAGCCGACCCGGAACGGGCCATTGGTGGTGGTTCCCCAAGTATAGGTTGAAGCATCCGGGAGCTTGTCTATGCCATTGGCCTGAAGCCCTGCCAAATAAGGGTGTCCGGCAGTAATGCCGCCGGTGGCCGTCGAGATCTCATACGCTCCATATCCTCCATTACATGTGAAAAAGCTCTGAATTCGTCCGTTGGTCAAGGTCATATTGGTCACACTGCACGTCTCGGTACCGGTCGCCTTGTAGGTGCCGGGAGCAATCACGCCGGTCGTGACGGAAGGCGACAGTGCTGCGGTCACGTCGGCCAGCGGGTTCAGTGTGCCGTCATTGTTAACCGTAAGGTCGACGGTGACGTCGTAATATTTGATGGTCCCTGCACTATTCCGTATTGGCACACGAAATGCTTTTATTTCGTTGCCGATCGCGTAGGACATGCTCTTTTCAAGCATGGCGGCGGGTGTGGCCGCCGGAGCCGCGGCAGGCAGGAGCGTGGCTGCCAAGGCGGTCAAAGCAACGGTGGTTGCTGTGCTGATGTTCGGCTTACGCAACATATCGACTCTCCAGTGATTGATCCACAAACAAAAACCTTGCTGGCGGCATTTAATTAGCATGGGTAAAATGACCGCGTCAAGGCCCTGGAGCGTGGGAGCCAGATAATTAATTTTTCTAGGCAAAATGCTTCAAAGAACCATCAGACCGCGCGGGTTTATCAAGTTGCAGACCTGTCGGCACGCGCTCGGGCGGTGCTCATGTCCGGCCTGACCATGACGGCCGCCGACGCGCGCCTGATCGCCGGGGTGGATGAGGCCGGCCGCGGACCGCTGGCCGGGCCGGTATTCGCCGCGGCGGTGATCCTGGACCCGGACCTGGACATCCCCGGTATCGGGGACTCCAAGAAAATCGGCCCGCGGCAGCGCGAGGCGCTGGAGGTGCTGATCAAAGCGCGGTGCCTGGCCTGGTCGGTCGCTTACGCGAGTGCCGCGGAGATCGATGCGATCAATATCCTGCAGGCGAGTCTGCTGGCCATGCGCCGGGCGGTGGAGGGACTCACCCGTCGGCCTGAGCTGGTGTTGGTCGATGGGAACCGGCCGCCGGTCTGCGCCTGTCCGGTGCAGACCATCGTGCGGGGGGATGCGAGCGTGCCGGTGATCGGCGCCGCGTCGATCCTCGCGAAGGTTGCGCGGGATCGGCTGATGTGCGAACTGGATCAGGCGTATCCGGGGTATGGCTTCGCGCTGCACAAGGGATATCCGACACTATTGCATCGGGCGGCACTGCGGCAGCTTGGTCCCTGTCCTGAACATCGCCGGACCTTCGGGCCGGTGCGTGCGTTGCTGTGAGAACGACAACGATTGGATCGGCCTGGGTCACCCCTCAAAACGCCGGCAGGGGCTCACGGGTATGACCGTGCGTGTCGCGAAAGCGCTCGGCAATGGCGGTGAAGGTCTCGAAGCCGGCCGTGAAGGCATCGACCACGTCCGGATCGAAATGGGTACCCCGCCCCTGGTCAATGATGGCGCGTGCCTGCGGGTAGGGGATGGCGTCTTTGTAAACGCGTACCGAGACCAGTGCATCGAAGACATCGGCCAGGGCCATGAGGCGGGCGGAGGCTGGAATCTGTTCGCCGCTGAGCCCGTCGGGATAGCCCGCTCCATCCCAGCGTTCGTGGTGCCAGCGGGCGATTTCCCGCGCCAGGGCGAGAAACTCGAGGCGGCGCGGGGTACTGCGTTCGGCCCAGGCGATGGCGTCGCTGCCCAGGGCGGCGTGGGTCTTCATGATCGTCCATTCATCCGGGGTAAGGCGCCCCGGTTTCAGTAGGATCTGGTCGGGGATGCCGACCTTGCCGATGTCGTGCAACGGCGCGGAGCGGACCAGCACCTCGATATAGCGATCGGTCAGGATGCCGGCGAAACGTGGATGATGGCGTAGGCGGCCGGCCAGGGCACGCACATAGCCCTGGGTGCGCAGGAGGTGATTGCCGGTCTCCAGATCGCGGATCTCGGCAAGATGGGCCAGCGCCCGGATGCTCACCTCCTGGATCAGGGCGTTCTCTTCCATGCGCCGGTTGACCTCTTGCTCCAGCCAGATGTTCTCATCGCGGAGCCGGTCGCGCGCGCGCTTCAGTTCCAACTGGGTCGCAACCCGCGCCAGGACGACCGCCGGGAGGAACGGCTTGCTGATGAAATCGACGGCTCCGGCCTCCAGACCCTCGACCTCGGCCTGCCGGTCGTCCAGCGCGGTGACGAAGATCACCGGGATCTCGCGGGTGGCGGGGTTGGCCCGCAGTCGGTGCAGGACCTCGAAACCGTCCATCTCGGGCATTATGATGTCGAGCAGGATCAGGTCCGGCCGCGGGGCCGACCCGCTGATCCGCAAGGCCTGAACGCCGGAGCGCGCGGCGCGGATCGGATAGCGTCCGCCCAGCAAATCGGCCAAGACCGCGAGGTTTTCCGGCTGATCATCGACGATCAGGAGGGTCGCATCCGCGGCCGCGGGTCGCCTCCGGTCGAGGTCGCCTGACCGGTTCACTAGAGTCCCCGCTGCTGACGTAAGCGTGATTGCATCCGCTTGACCTGCTTGCACGCCTCTTTCAGCATCAACCGATGGAGCTGGTTGAGATCGTTGGGGTCCACACGATTGGCGCCATCCGGGTCCGCGGTGCGCAATTGCTGCTGGATGCGAAAGCGCTGGATCAGGTGAAAAGCCTCGACCTCGGCGACGAGGTCGGCGTCGGCGCGTTCCTGACAGGTCCCCGCGGCGCGCAGTCGCTCGGCGGTATTGGTCGCCCAGATGCCGTACTGGAGCGCCCAGACGCGCGCCATGTCCGTGAAGAGCCGGGCGCCCTGGAGCTTGAGGTCGATGGTATGGGGAAAGTCGCGGTTGCGGTCGAAACTGAACCGGCCGGCGAAACCCAGCGGCGGCGTGATCGCGAGTGCCTGTTCCGCCAGGTTATGCAGGAAGCGGCCCTGGGCGCGGGCCGCGCCGATCAGCCAGGCGCGCAACTGATCCGCGGGCTCGAAGGTCCCGTAGAGCGGCCGGAAGTCGAAGAAGATGGTCCCGTGCAGCAGGGCCTTGGGATCGGGTTCCGCCAGCCAGTCGCCGAAGCGCCGCTGCCATTCGTCCGCGCTCAGGCACCAGCTCGGATTGCCGGCCATGATGTTGCCGCGGCAGCGTTCGAACCCGCATTTGTGCAGCGCCTGATTCACCGCGCGGGCGAAGGGCAGGAACGCGGCACGCAGGGCATCGGTCGCCGCCGCTTCGGGTGGGACGAAGATCAGCCCGTTGTCCTGGTCGGTGGCGAAGGTCTGTTCCAGTCGGCCGGCCGAGCCGAACACCAGCCAGCACCAGGGGATGGCCGGCAGATCAAACTCGTCCTCCATGAGTTCGATGACCCGCATGGCGATCAGGTCGTCGAGCCCGGACTGCCATTGACAGAGCGCCTCGATCCCCATCCCGGCGTGGAACAGTTCGGCGCCCCGGCGCCGGACCTGATCCGCCGCCAGGATCATGGCCTTGAGGTCGCGCGCGGCGCCGATCGCCGCGATCAGGGTCTCGGCTCCGCCGGCGCGCAGGCCGAGCAGATCCGCTTGATCGACCAGCCCGAACAGCCGGCCATCGCCCTCGGTGAGCAGCAGGTGACGCGCCCCGCGCTTGGCCATCAGCACCTTGGCGCGATGGGTCGGGGCGTCCGCGGCGATGGTGAGCGGGGCGCCGATCATGTGGGCGGCCACCGGATCCTCGAGCCCGCCGCCCTCAAAGCTGATGACATGCAGCAGTTCGCGCAGACTGATGAGTCCCAGCGGCAGACCGCTGGCCGCGTCGGTGATGACCGCCGCGTCTTCCTGGCCCTGGCTGATCTGATAGAGCGTTGCACGCAGGGTCGTACCCGGCGCCACCACCAGTGGTCGGCGGCGGGCCAGGGTGCGCAGCGGCGCTTGTTCCGCGCCGCCGGCTTGCGCCAGCAGCCTGGATGACGCCGCGGCGGAGCCGGGGTCGGCGGGCGGTTCCGGTGCGGTCTCGGCCGGGGCGGCCGTGCTCAGTGCGGTGGACTCAGTCGACACGGGTGAGCAACTCCCGCGCCTTGGCAATCAATTCGTGGGTCGAGAATGGCTTGGGCATGTAGGCATCGGCGCCGAGGGTCAGTCCCTTCTTTTGCTCGGCCTCACGCCCTTTGGCGGTGAGCATGAGAATCCGGGTGGCGGCCAGCGTCGGATCCGCGCGCACCGCCTGGAGCACGGCGAACCCGTCGAGCTTGGGCATCATCACGTCCAATACCACCAGGTCCGGACGCAGGTCGCGGATGGCGGCCAGCCCCTCCTCGCCATCGCGCGCGATGCTGACCGCGAACCCTTCGCGCTTCAACAGGAACTCCAGCGAGATGACGATATTGGGCTCGTCGTCAATGATCAGGACACGGGTGCTCATGGCTTGAATCTCATGCAGTCATCGTCTCGTCCGGAACCTCGGGTTCCGCCGCGGGCAGCTCAAAGCAAAGCGTAGCACCTTTGCTTGATCCGCTCTCGGCCCAAATCCGTCCGCCGAAGCGCTCGACGATCTGGCGGCTGATGGGCAGCCCCAGCCCGGTGCCGATGGGCTTTTCACCGCTGCTGGAGGCTTGGCGGAACTTCTCGAAGACCAGGTCCAACTCTGCCGCCGGGATGCCCGGACCGTTGTCGGCGACACCGACCAGCCAGCGCCGCTCCAGCCGGCTCAGTCGCACTTCGACGCAACCGTTTTCGGCCGGGGCGAATTTGGCGGCGTTGGAGAGCAGATTGACCAGGACCTGTACCAGCCGGTCGCGATCCGCCTGCACCCAGGCCGGGCAGGCGGCGGCCCCCAGGTCGAGTACGAGCCGCGCCCCGCGCCCCTCGATCAATTGCCCGGTGGCCGCCGCCGACTGCATGATCACCGCGTGCAGGTCGACCTGTTCGATCAGCCAGTCGGCATGTCCGGACTCGATCTTGGCCAGGTCCAGGACCTGATTCACCAGCCGCGAGAGCCGCTCGGTTTCACTCACCAGGATACCGAGGAAGCGTTTGCGCTCGCTGACCTCGATCTCCGGATCGTCGTAGAGAATCTCCGAGAAAGCGCGGATCGAGGCCAGTGGGGTGCGCAGCTCATGGGTCACCGAGGACATGAAGTCGTCCTTGAGGCGGTCGAGTTCCTGGAGCCGCAGATTGGCGGCGCGCAACTCCGCGGTGGCGGCCTCGAGCTCGCGGGATTTCTGCTCCAGGTCGCGGCTGTAGGCGCGGATCTGGGAGGCCTCGTCCAGGATGTTCAATACCTCGTCGAGTCCCAGCGCCTCCTCTTCGGTGACCGAGGCGACCATGACCCGCGCCGAGGCGCCGCCGATTGCCCCGGACAGCAGGGTTTCGGCGAAGGCGACGGTCTGCGCGTCCGCCGGCAGCCCCTCCGGCGTGGGGCTGCCGCGCGCGCGGGCAAAGTCGGTGAAGGCCCGGCCGGTGCGCTCCTGGCCGAGGAAACGTTCGGCCAGGGCGCGCAACTCGGCCACCTCCACGCTGCCGCGCCACAGGGGCAGGTCGGTGCGCCGGCCGTGGCGCGGCGCGTCGACATAGGCGTTGGCCTGGGCGGCCTCGACCGCGTTGGGCGGGCGCAAGGCGGACACGGCCAGGAAGGCGCCCAGGTTCGCGCTCAGGCTCCAGAACAGCGAGTGGGTCACATCGTTCCAGCCGGTGAGCCCGAACAGTGCCTGGGGCTTCAGGAGATCGATGGCGAAGACGCCGGACTCCATGAACACGGGCGGCAGCCAGCCCGAGCGGGCAAAGGAGGGCAAGAGCAGGGTGTAGAGCCACACCAGAAAGCCGACCGAGAGCCCGGCGAGCGCTCCCTCGCGGGTGCCGCCGCGCCAGTACAAGGCCGCGAAGACCGCCGGTGCGAACTGGGCGACAGCCGTGAAGCTGATCAGTCCGATAGCGACCAGTGCATAGGCTTCTCCGGCCAGCCGATAATAGAGATAGCCAAGCAGCAGGATGATCACGATGGCCAGGCGGCGGATGCGCAGCAGCAGCCGGCCCAGATCGATCCGGCGGTGGTGCCGGCGCCGCAGCAGAATCGGCAGGATCAGATCGTTGCTGACCATGGTCGAGAGTGCGATGACCTCCACGATCACCATCCCGGTAGCCGCCGAGAGCCCGCCGATGAAGACCATGAGGGCCAGCCAGGGCTGACCGAAGGCCATCGGCAGGGTCAGGACGAAGGTATCCGGGTTCACTTGGCCCTCCGGAAAGGCCAGCAGCCCGGCCAGGGCGATCGGGATCACGAACAGGTTGATCAGCAGCAGATACAAGGGGAACAGCCAGATGGCCCGGCGGATCTGGTGCTCGTCGCTGTTCTCGACGACGGCGAGCTGGAATTGGCGCGGCAGCAGCATCACCGCGAGCCCCGCCAGCAGCGAAATGGCGAACCAATCGATGGGCGCACTGAGCGCGGGGTCCAGCAGGGCGGCCGCGCGTGGATGGTCGCCGACCGGGGGCAGGGCGGGGCCGCCGATGGTGCCGTTCACATCCAGCAGGCCCAGGGTGACCCACAGCCCCAGGGCCAGGAAGGCGACCAGCTTGACGATGGACTCCAGGGCGACCGCCGCCACCATCCCCTCGTGACGCTCGCTCGCATCCAGGTGACGGGTTCCGAACAATATGGTGAAGGCCGCCAGCAGCAGGGCGATGATGAAGGCCGTGTCTTGCCAGAAGGGCAGGTTCAGCGCCTCCGGCATCCGCACCTGCGGGTAACGCAGCAGGATGGTGAAGCTCCAGGCGACCGCCTTGAGCTGCAGGGCGATATAGGGCACCACCCCGAAGACGGCGATCACCGTCACCAGTCCGCCGAGCAACTGGCTCATGCCGTAGCGCGAGGCGATGAAGTCGGCGATCGACGTAATACGCTGGGCCTTGCTGATGCGGACCATCTTGACCAGCACCGAGCCCCAGAGCAGAGCCATCAAGGTCGGGCCGACATAGATGGCGAGGAATCCCAGGCCGGTGGCCGCAGCGCGGCCGACGCTGCCGTAGAAGGTCCAGGCGGTGCAGTAGACTGCCAGTGACAGCGCGTAAATCGTCGGGCTGCCGATCACCGAGCGGCCCTGATCGGCGCGCCGGTCGGCCCAGTAGGCAACCGCGAACAGCACCCCGAGATAGGCGCAGGCCACGCCGATGATCAGTGGGCCGGAGATCATGGCCGAGTGATTACTCGCGGCCCCGCGAACAGATCCAGGCGGCCATGGCGATCACCAGGGTCCAACTGCCGAACAAGTAGAGATAGAGCGCGGGGATGCCGAAGGCGTTCGACACCCCCTCGAAACGGGTCGCAATGGGTGAAAAGAACGCGAACAGGGCGAACAGAAACAGGGCCAGCAGGCGTTGTCGCAGCAGGTTGGCGCGGGGCATGGCTCACCCGGTGTCTGATTGGGACCAGCGCCGAAGTATAAGCGCCGCGCCGGGAGAATGCGCGGGCCGACCGGATGCGACTTGCATCCAAGGGGAGGTTGAAACAAAATCCCGGCGCGTCGTCCGGGAACCGCCACCTTAGCCGCGTCGTCCCGGAGTCTTTGGTCAACAGGAGGTCCAGACCGTGTCGTGGATGCATGTACCGCTGACAGTGCTTGGCGTTCTCGCGTTGCTTGGCTGGCTGCCGCGGCCGGTCGCGGCCGATGACGTGCACATTTTTCGCGAGATCGTCGGCGAATCGGACGTCACCAAGCTGATGACCTGGGGGCTGCGTTATCGCGAAGGCGACGGGGTGGCACGCAATATCGACCGGGCAATTCGCCTCTACTGCAAGGTTGCGCGCGAGGGTCATCCGGACGCCCAGTTCCAGCTTGGTTTGATCTACGCGAAGGGGGATGGGGTGCCGTCGGACAAGGATCTCGCAACCGCCTGGTTTCGCCTGGCGGCGGAGCAGCAGCATGGTCGCGCCGCCGAAATGCTGTTGATGTTGACCCCCAAGCGCCGCTACGCGCGGGCGGCCTGTCTCCTCAGCGATGGCAGTGACCTGTTTCCGCCGCCGCCGCCGCGGGTGGTCCGTCGGCCGTCCGCCCGCACCGCGCGCTGCAAGGCACCGTCCCAGTGCAAGCCGGTGCAGATCGGTGCCCATCCGGCCAAGGGCAAGGTCGCCTCCCTGGTGCGCCAGTTGGCCCCGACCTACCGTCTGAATCCCAATCTGGTCCTGGCGGTGATCGAGGCGGAATCCGGGTTCAATCCCGCGGCCCAGTCCCCCAAGAACGCTCAGGGTCTGATGCAACTCATCCCCGCCACCGCCGAGCGTTTCGGCGTCGCCAATGTCTGGGACCCGGAGCAGAACGTTCGGGGCGGCATGGCCTATCTGAAATGGCTGATGAAGCAGTTCAACGGCGATGTCGAACTGGTGCTCGCCGCCTACAACTCGGGTGAAGGCGCGGTGCAGCGCTATGGGGGCGTGCCGCCCTACAACGAGACGCGCGACTATGTCGCGCGCATCCTGCAGCGGTTGGGTAATTGACGCCGTGGACTCCAACTGACGATGGTATGCGTGGCGGCCTTGAGTTTACCGACAGAGAGGCCGCTGGTCCTACCGTAGGGTCCGCTCTGCGGACCGACGCGCCCGGCCGGCACGATGATCGAGGCGAACCTGATGGTTAGCTGGCTGATGGTTAGCTGGCTGATGGTTAGCTGGTCCGCACAGCGGACCCTACGGATCACGGCTCTAGCGTAGGGTCCGCTCTGCGGACCGACGCGCCTTGCAAAGGTTCGACGTCACCGTCCGGCCGCGGCGGCTCCGGGAGCGTCATGCCGAGTGCGCGACCGAAGTCCAGTAAGCCCCGGATCGTCGGTTCGCCGCTGTCGGCCGCCCGCTCCGCCTCGATCAGGGCACGCAGCTCGGCGGTCAGGTGGTGAAAGGCATAGCCCTCACGGGCGCGGGCCTGCATCACCGGGGACAGGCGCCGCCACTCCAGCAGGAAACGGGCACGCTCGGCCGGACCCCAGGCGTCTTCCTGAAGAAATTCGGCGACGAGCACCAGGGCACCGTCGGGTGGCTCCGCGGCGGCCCCCGCCGCGGTCGACTCCGAGAGCACCGGGTCGGATGTCGGCGCCCCGTCGCCGAACAGCCCATAGAGGAGTGCGGCCAGCAGCAGGGCGAGTCCTGCACCCAGGAATCCGCCCCAGGCCAGTCGGTGCGTCCGCCGGGGTGCGGACAGGCTCCGGCCCTGGTGTTCGGCGGTCGGCGGCTTGGTCCGATCCGGCTGACCGAGTGCCGCACCGGTCGTCGCCGGGCAGGGCGGGGTGGCGCTCAGTGTCTCGATGAATTGGCGACGCGCCTGCAGGTAGGCGCCACGTTCGCTGCGGCCCGCGGCATAATCCAGAGCCAGCCGTCGCAGGGGCGAGGGTTCGTCGGATGCGTTCAAGGTCTCAGCCTCCGATCTCTTTTACCAGCCGAAAGCCGGTATAGGCGTCGGGCTTGCCCGAGTGTCCAGTGACCAGCGACACCGAACAGCGGCTGGCGTCCTCGGCATAGTGCCCGCCGCGAACTTGCAGGGTCCCGCCGTCGCGCGTCCATTCCTGCACGTTACCCACGGCGTTGACCACGCCCCAACTGTTATTGGTGCCCGTGCCGACCGGATCGGGGGTGCCGCCTTTGACGATCTGGCTGCCGCTGCGCAGCAAACAGTTGGTTGCTCCGCTGGCTGATTCGCCCTTGGCGCGGGCGGCCACTTCCCATTCACCGGCGGTCGGCAGTCGATAGGTGGAGCCGCTGAGCCGGGTCAGCCAGGCGGCGTACTGCTCGGCCTGGCTCGCGGTGATGCCGCTGATCGGCAGCTTGGGATTGCGGCCGGCGACTGGAGTGCATTCCTTGGTGGTGGTGCAGTACTGATTGAACTCGGCTACCGAGATCTCATACCGGGTGATGGCAAAGGGCTGTTGGCTGCCGGGAGCGGGCGGGATCACGACCAGTTCAGGGCCTTTGGCGTCGCCGCTCAGGGTGTCGGCGCAGCGCGCTTTCTTGGTATTGCCATAGCCGGCATATTTTGGGTTACAGGGTTCCGGCCGCGTTCCGGCCGGCTTGGCCGTCGGGCTCGCGATGGTCGGCTGGACCGTGCCGGTGTCCTGCCAGGCGGCGTTGTCGACCCACCGTTGACGGGCAATAGCCAAGGCCTTCTGTGCTCTGTCGAACTGACCCTGGGCGAGGGCCTGCTCGTAGAGTTTGTAGGCCTTGCCCGCGTCGGCCTTGGCGGCGCTGAGCGCCTGTTCGAGCTGGCGGCGCTCCGGCTGTCCGGCGGGGATCGGGGCCAGAGCCTGCTCGACGGCGGTCAGCCGGTTGGCGGCGAGCAAGGCGCGCGCGTCATCCAGGGCGGCGGATGGCGGCGGTTCCACCGGCGGCGGTGGTTCCTCCTGAATCTGCACTTGCACCAGGGCGGGCGCAGCGGGGAACAGCCCCAGTGCCGCGGTGCGCAGGCGTTGCGCCGCCTCCGGGTTCTTTTCCGCCTTGACCCGGTTGGTCAGGGTCTTGATCCAGTCCTGCTCCCAGCGTGGGTAGTCGTCCGCACCCGCCGCTTTGAGGGTGGCGAGCGCATCGGCCAGATTCGCCATCCCCGCGGCGTCGGCACTGCCCAGTTGGGCGGTGAACCGATCGCGCGCGAGGTTGAGTTCGATCTGTTCCCGCAACCCGGCCACCGCGACTGTCGGGTCCAGCCCGGTCGCTTTGTCGAGCAGCTTCAGCGCCGTCTCGTTACGGCCGCGCTTGGCGCTCTGTCCGGCCTGGCGGACATAGGCCTCCGCAATGACCCGCGGTGCCTCGGTGCCGACGAAGGGGTCGGTTGCACCGAGTCGCTCGCGCAGCAGGCCCAGGGTGGCCAACGCCTTGTCGGTCTGATCGGCCTTGGCCTGGGTCAGCAGCGATTGTTTATTGGCCTCGATTTCGGCTAACTGCTTGCGTTCGCCCTCGGCCTGTTCCCAGGCGCTGAAGGCGGCTTCGAGTTGCGCGCGGGCTTGTTGCCGCGGCTGCTCGGCGCCCGGCACCAGGGCTTCCCATTGGGTGAGCAGGGCGCGCCCCTCGGCGAAACGGTTTTCCTGGCCCAGCGTGTCCAGCCGCTGCGCATAGAGCGTATTGATGCGGTTCTCGAACGGCTTGACCCGGCTCGGATCGGCCGCCGCGCGCCGCGCCAATTCAGCCATGGCGGCGCCCAATTGCTTGGCGCCGGCGGGGGACAGGTCCGGTGTATCCAGGAGTTGGCCGACGGTGCTCTCCTGGGCGGCGATGGCGTCCAACTGACGCTGCGTCTGGGCCGCGGCGGCGCGCGCGCTCAGCCGTTCCAGTTCCTGATCGAGGCTCGCCACCCCGGGCAGCCAGCGTTGTCCGCGGCGCACCAGGGCGATCGCCTCTTCCCAGTGGCCGGCCGCGTCTTCCCGCGCGGCGGCGGCCGTAAAGCGCGCGGCGATGGCCGTCAGCCCGGTGTCCAGCAGCGGATCGTCCGGCGCGAGCCCGGCCAGTCGGTCGAGCAGGCCGCGGGCCTGGGCAAACTCCGTCTCGCTGGTTCCCATGGTGGCGACGAAGGTGTTGAATTCCTGGGTGAGGGCGGTGACCCGGGCCGCGCGTTCCGCTTCCAGGCGGAGGCGCTCGGTCGCGGCCATTTCCTGGCGGCCGGCGGTCTCGGCGGCATCGATCGCGGTCCGCTCCTGGGCCAGCGCATCCTTGAGCCCGGCGTCGCTGGCCCGCGCCAGGGCCTGGTCGACCAGCGTGCGGGCGGTGTCCCAGCGGCCGGCCGTGCGTGCTTCGCGCGCCTGGACCAGGTAAGCGCGCACCAACGCGGAGCGGCCCCGGCCGAGCGACTCGTTGGCCGGGTCCAGGGTGGCGAGGTTCGCCAGGAGCGTCTCGGCCGCGGCCAGGTCGCGGGCGTCCAATCGTTCCTGGACTGCGGTCTCGAGGGCGGCGATCCGTGCCTCGTAGGCGGTCCGCGCGGTGGTGACCGCCTGGGACTGGACGCTCAGAAAGCCTGGCTCCGCCATGCCGGAATAGCGCGCCAGCAGGGCTTCGGCGCCGGTCCAGTCGCGGGCCGCGAGCACTGCCGACAGCGCCGGACGCAGCGCTTTCTCGGCACGGCCCGCGGCGTCCGTCAGGAGCGGGTCCTGGGGGTTGACCGCGCGCAGTTCGCGCAGGTCCGCCAGGAAATCCGCCGCCGGGGCCGCGGCGTCCAAAGTCTTGAGTGCGGCCTTCACCCGCTGCTGCAGTGCGGCCAGCGCCTGGGCCTGGGTCTGGCCGCGGACCAGGTCCTGAATCCGCGCCTGTTGGTTCGCGAGTTCGCTGCTGGTCGGGAACAGCGCGAGACCGGCTTTCACATAAGTGTCCGCCGCGGCGAGGTCGGTCGCCTCTGCCGCCTTGGCTGCACGGTAATAGCTGTTGGCCAGGTAGGCGTATTTGGGGACCTGGCCGGGATCGACCTGTTCGAGGATGGCCAACAGCGCCGGGAGTGAGTCCTGCCCGCCATCCGGCAAGAGGGCGGCGTCCTGCTCGCGGGCCGCGGTGATGCGCTCGTCGAGGCTGCTCAGCACCCGTTCGTACCGCGCTTTGAGCTGGCTCTGCTCGTCGAAGATGGCCTTGGAGTCGGGAAACAGGCGGTCGGCCTGGGTCAGCAGCGCCTGCGCCTGGGTGTACTCGTAGTGTCCGGCATCCGGGTCGAAGGCGGCGCGGGCCTGGGTGATCAGGGCGCCGCGCACGCCATCCGCGGCGCCGGCCAGCAGCCCGGAGCGCACCGCGCTCGGCAGCCCCTCGATGATCGCCAGACGCTGCAGCACCGCGGACGGCGCGCCGGTCGCGAGCGTCGGCGCGAGCAGTTCGCGCACCCGCTCGAAGACCTGTGCTCTTACCGCGTCGGGCAGGTCGGCCGTCGTTCTCAGTGCGTGCTCACGCGCCCCGGGGTCCGTCCCCGCGATGAGATCGGCGAGCCGTCCGGCCAAGGCGGCGGTGAGGCGTCCGCGCACCTGTTCCGGCAGGGTCTCGGCGCGGGCGAGCAGCGTCCCCAACTCGGCCGGCAGGGTGGCCGCGACCTCCGCCAGCAACGCGGCTTCCTGCTGCCGGTCGAGCCAGGGATCGAGTCCCAGGAACCAGCCCAGGGTCGTGGCGCCGAGCACCCCGGCGGCGACCGCCCAGGGCCAGCGTGCCGGCCGGTGTCGCAGCTCGTCGATGAACTGTTCGACGCTCTGGCTGCGGGCGCTGCGCTCGAACGCCAGCCCGCGTTGCAGCCCGCGCCATTGACGGCTGTTGAGTTCCTTGATGGGGGCGGGTTTCAGGCCCTGGTCGCGTGCTTCGAGCGCGGTCGTCTTGCGGCCGAAGGGGCGCGTTCCGGTCAATAGCTCGTAGGTGACGATCGCCAGCGCATAGATGTCGTCGCGGGCGTCGGGGTCCTCGCCCAGCAGCATCTCGAGACTGGCATAGGCCGGGGTCAGAGCGCCCAGGCTGCCGGGGTCGTAATTGGTGGTCTCGTGGTCGCCCTCACCGCCGGTCGAGCGGGTGGCGCGGGCGATGCCGAAATCGAAGACCTTGACCTGATCACCGGCGCCGACATAGACGTTACCCGGCTTGAAGTCCGAGTGGATGATCGGGGGTTTATGGTGGTGGGCAGCGCCCAGCGCGCTGCCCATCTGTTTGACCAGATGAAAGGCCCGCGCGAACGGCATGCCGTGGGGACGACACTGGTCGCGGATGACCCGATCCAGCGGGTCGCCCTGGAGCAACTCCATGGCGATGAAATAATTGCCTTGATCGTCCTTGTCGAAGTCGTACAGATGAATGATGTTGGGATGGTTGAGCCGCTGCGTATTGGTGAATTCGCGGCCCAGTACCTTGATCGAGTCACGGTTCTGTTTGAACTTGTCGTTCAGCAGTTTGAGTGCGACATAATTTTGCTCGTCCTTCGCGAAGTCGACCTCCGCCTTGGCGAGATCCCGCGCCTTGAAGACCACCCCCATGCCGCCGCGGCCAAGCAGTTGCTCGAGCTTGAAGCGATTGCGCAGGAGGTCGCCTTCCCGCGGTTCCTGGGCCAGCGGCGGGTAGTCGTAACGGGTCGTCGCCGCGCTGCCGGATGGCCGCGACGACTGGCCGGCCGTGCTCGCCGGACCCGTGGCGGCTCCGGCCCCGGTTCCGGTGGGGACTTGCGAGGGGGTTGTCCCAGGGTCGGCCGGCGCGCTCGGGGCGGTGATGCGCGTGGCGTCGGCTGCCGCGGTCGCGGGGGTGGTGACGCGCGTGGCATCGATTGCGGACACCGGTGCCGACGGCGGTGGTGCGGCCGTGCGCCGGTCGGTCGTGGCGGTCCGGGTGCTCGGGATCACCACGGTCTTCTCTTCCGCCGTCTCCGCCGGCCCCGGAGTCACGGGACCGGTCTGCGCTTGCGGTGTCTCGCGGGGGATGACCACCGTGGCCTCGTTCGCACTGGTGATCGGGTCGTTCATTGGATCGCTCCCGGGGTGCTGGGGGCGCACGCGACCACCACCGTGACGTTGTCGCGTCCGCCCGCGCGCAAGGCACGGTCGAGCAGGTCGCGGCAGAGGGTCGCCGCGTCCCGGTCCTGGGTCAGGATGGCGGTGATCGCTTGCTCCGGTACCTCCTTGGTCAGACCATCGGTGCAGAGCAGGAAGCGGTCACCAGGCTCCACCGGGCAATAATCCATATCCACGAACAGCGTGTCGGCCGCACCGACCGCCCGCGTGATCACATTCGCCGCCGGATGCGCTTCAGCCTGGTCGCGACGCAAGCGTCCGTAAGTGATCAACTCTTCCACCTGGCTGTGATCCTGGGTGAGCCGTTCGCACCGGCCGTGCCGCCACCGATAAAGGCGGCTGTCGCCGACCCACAGGAAGACGGCGTAGGCACCCCAGGCCAGGAGTACGACCACGGTGCTGCCGATGGTGAGGCCGGCGTGCGCCGCGTCGGCGAGCGCGCGGAACTCGGCGTTCAGGTCGAGCAGGGTCGCCTCGGCCAGATCGACGCGGTCACTGAGCCGCTGCGGCAGCGTCAGGGCCGAGAAGGCGCGCACGATACCCGCGCTGGCCAGATCGCCCCTGGTATGTCCGCCCATACCGTCGGCGACCAGCCACAGCGTCGCGTCGGGGTGGACCAGGAAGGCATCCTCGTTGATCTGCCGCACTTTGCCGGTATCGGTCATTCCCTGCACGTTCCAGGATGGACCGGGGGCAGCGCGGGTGGGAGCGGGACTGGACTGAATCTGTGTCATCTCAACTTCCTGGGCGCGTGTCTGATCACCGCACGGTGCCGGTGTCGGCTGTGGCGCGCCCGTTGATCCGTTCCTCGCGATTCATGCGTGAATGCTACACCAGGCATCGTCGTCGCGGCCAGGCATCAGGGCCGTGCGCGATCCGGTACCGCGGGGAAATCCATCTGCCGACAAGCAACGCAGTATTTGTGTTCAGCGGGACTGCCTGACTATAATCGGGCAGCGCACTCGGCTTCGCGGGATGACGCCCCGCGATATTCAACCAGGAACAGTAAAATCGCCACAGGAGATCGTTGCATGGGAGGGCTATCCGCCGTCGCAGGTCAACCAGTCGGGCGCCGGTGGTCGCTGCCGCACGCCGTCTGGGTGGGAATCGCCTTGCTGTTGCTCGTCTGGACCGCGGTGGCCGCGCCGGCCGGCATCGACACCCCGCTCGGTCCCCGCGGACCGGATGCCGCGCCGGCCTTGAGCGTACCGCTGCCGCAGAGGCCGCCGCCGCCGCTGAGCACACTGGAAGTCTCGCCGAAGCGCGACCGCCTGCCCGACGAGGCTCAGGTCGAAGTCAAGCGCTTCATCGTCACCCGTTTGGTGCCGCGCGCGCGCCCCGGCGGGGCCTGCCATGAGGTGCTCTACGCCGACCTGTGCGGCCAGATCGTCGATGACCCGAAGTTGGATCAGCTGCTTGCCGAACTCCTGCGCAAGTTCGACCACCGTGCGTCGGTCTTCGACCTGGAGGACGTCGCCCTGCAAGTCACCCGCCACCTGCGCGGCCGTGACTATCTGCTCGACACCGCCTTTATTCCCCCGCAGACGGTCGCCGGCGGGGCGGTCAACCTCTACATCCTCACCGGCCGGCTCGGCAAGGTCAACGTCAAGGGCAACAAGCGTTATCGCAGCGACATCCTCGCCTGGCCCTTTGCGCCCCTGATCGGCGAGCCCGTGACCCAGGACGAAATCACCCACGCCATCCTGAACGTCTGGGACTACCCCGGTCTGGGCTTCGCCCAGCGTAAGGCGCGGGTCACCTTTACCCCCGGCGGGCGTACCGGCGAGACCGATATCGATCTCGAAGTGTTCGAGGACCCCCTGCCGATCAATCTGATCCTGTCCGCCGACAATGCCGGGTCGCAGTATTCGGGGGAGTACCGCACCCGTGCCGAGGTCGCGTGGAACAACCCCACCGGCGGTGCCGACCAATTGCTGCTGGGGCTCACCTATGCCTTCGAGCCCACGGGTAACGTTTATTACAACGTCGACTATCTGCGCCCCATCATCACGCCCGACTGGCAGATCGGCGTCGGCATCAACCGCAACGCCTTCGACCTCGGGGCCGACATCGAAGAGCTGGGCATCAGCGGCGTCAGCGAGCAGGCCTACATCATGCTCAGCCGGCTGTTCATTCAGAGCTTCCGTGAGCGCCTCGCGGTCGAATTGCGGTTCTCGCGGCAGAACGCCCTCACCGAGCAAGACAACGAACAAATCTCCAACGATCAACTCGCCCCCCTGTCACTGGGCGTCGATTACCTGACCACCGACCTCCTGCTCGCCCCTGCCGGGCGCGCCAATCAGACGCGGCTGATCGGCAACTACACCCATGGATTCGGCGATCTGTTCGGCTCGATGGCCGGCAGTGACGCCGAGGACTCCAGCCGGATCAATGCCGACGGGATCCACGCCGGGGCGCGCTACGACAAGCTGGTCGGCGGCGTCATCCGCAAACAAGCGCTGCCCTGGAACACCGACCTGTGGCTGCGGGTCAACGGTCAATGGAGCGCCGATTTCCTGGTGCCGCTCGAACAATTCGCCATCGGCGGCCCCAACAGCGTGCGCGCCTATCCCACCGCCGAATGGCTGTTCGACAAGGGTTGGTTCGCTTCGCTGGAGTGGGAGTTCGGCATCCCGTTCCTCACCCGGCTCGAAGCCAAAAAGCCCAATTGCTTCTATGTTCCCAAGTGGATGTCCTGCAACGCCCCCACCAAGCTCAGCGAGGCGCTGCGCCTGTCGCTGTTCGTCGATTTCGCCGAAGGCTGGCTGAACGATGCGCGCTCCGGCCAAGCCGATCACCAGGCCGTGACCGGCATCGGCGTCGGTCTCAAGTTCGAGGCGCGCAACCTGCGGATGAACCTGTCGCTGGCCACCCCGGTCGGCAGCCCGGTGCCGAGCAACGATCATGATCCGCAGATTTTCTTCAACATCGCCTACCAGCCCTTCTGAGCCTGGATGGGTCGCGCGCAGCGACACCCATCCGTGGGCCGGGTTCGGGATCTGCGTCGCCGCAGATGAGATTGGGGGCCTTGATCATAAAATCCGGCCACCGCGCAATCCGCACGGTCGCCGGTCCGCACAGCGGACCCTACAGGTCACGGTGTTACCGTAGGGTCCGCTGTGCGGACCGTTCGCTCGCTCCCACGCTGGAGCGTGGGAGCCAGAGTACCTGGGCTGGAGTGACGGGCTGTCCGGGCATTTCGCCACCAGTGTCCGGTCCTCACCCCAACCGACGGGATTGCGTTGATTGCGCGCCCGGGCGGAATCTTTGCCCAATCTCGGATGGGGTGCCAAGGCTGACGCCTTGGACTTCAGGCCGAGCGATCTTTTGTTGACCCGGCGCCGCGGTTCGCGCGCCGCACGTGACGGTAACGACTGACCTCAAGGAGACCCGCTATGACATCCGCACCTCGCACCCACAGCCCCGCCCTGTCCACCGGCCTGGTGCCCGTACCGGCCGCATTCAAGGAGCGTGAACTGGCCCGACTGGTGCGGATCGGCCTCCTGGTCCCCCTGGCGCTCGGTGCCGCCCTGCAACCGGGGCTGCCCTGGGCCGCGCCGGCGGGCGGTCGGGTGGTCGGCGGCAGCGGCAGTATTCAGTCCGGCGGCAACCTCACCCAAATCCAGCAAGGCAGCCACCGGCTGGCCATCGACTGGCAGAGCTACCACGTCGGCGCCCAGGAGACCGTGCGCTACCTTCAGCCCTCGGCTTCCGCCGCCGCGCTCAACCGCGTGCTCGACGGCAATCCCTCGCAGATTCTCGGCCGCATCGAGGCCAACGGCCAGGTGTTCCTGATGAACCCGAGCGGGATCATCTTCGGCAACAGTGCGACCGTCAACGTCGGCAGCCTGGTGGCCGCGGCCATGGACATGGACAAGGCCAAGTTCATGAACGGCATTTACGAAATGGGTGTCCCGGCGGGGATCGAACCCGGCATGGTCGTCAACCAGGGCCTGCTGGAGGCCGCCACCGGCGGTTCGGTCACGCTGGTCGGCGGGGCGGTCAAGAACGAAGGCGCCATCATCGCCAAACTCGGCCAGGTCAATCTGGGGGCCGGGCGGCGTGCCGTCGTCGACTTCGAGGGCAACGACATCATCCGCTTCGCGGTCGACGGTGAGTTGACCGCCAACACCCATCAGGTCGAGAGCGCCGTCAGCAACACCGGGACTATCGACGCCGCCGGCGGCACCGTGCTCATGACCGCCAAGACCGCCGGTGATGTCTTCACCAGCGTGGTCAACAACGCAGGCATCGTGCGCGTCGGCAGCATCGACACTCAGGGTGGCGAGATCCGGCTCACCGGCAGCGGCGGTCTGGTGCGCAACAGCGGCACCCTGGACGCCTCCGGCACGACCGGCGGCAAGGTCAGCGTCAAGGGCCTCAGGATCGACCACACCGGGCGCATCCTCGCCGAGGGCCGCGGTGGCGCCGGCGGTCAGGCCGTGCTCGAAGCGGTGGACACCACCACCGTCTCCAAGGGCGGGGTGATCTCGGTGCGGGCCGCCGCCGGCAGGGGCGGCAGCGCCGATGTGCTGGGCGAGCGGGTGGCGCTGCGCGATCAGGCGCGCCTTGATGCGAGCGGGAGCACCGGCGGCGGCAAGATTCGCGTCGGCGGTGACTATCAGGGCAAGAACGCGGCGGTGCGCAACGCCCGCAACACCGAAGTCGGCGCCGGTGTCACCATGGCGGCCAATGCCGGCGCGCGCGGCGACGGCGGCACCGTCATCGTCTGGGCGGACGGCGACACCCGCTTTTCCGGGGCCATCAGCGCCACCGGCGGCAGCGGCGGCGGCAACGGGGGCATGGCGGAGGTCTCGGGCAAAGAAACGCTGGACTTTGCCGGCACGGCGGATTTGCGGGCCTCGGTGGGGACGACCGGGACGCTGTTGCTGGATCCAAGAAATGTCATCATTGATGCTACGCTGGCTGGCACCCTTAAGACAGCTCTGGGGACAGCGAATGTGGTGGTGTCAACTGTCACTCCGGGCGACTTTGCTGGAACCATCACCGTCGCCGCGCCGATCACGGCACCTGAGAGTGATAACAGTCTCACGCTCAGTTCGCACAGCGATATTATCCTCGATGCCGATATTGACTTTTCGGCGGCTGGTACAGGCAATCTCGCTTTAGCGGCCAATCTTGTTGATACCAGTTTCGGACGGATCATCAACGGGACTGCCGGTGGTACCATCACGATGAACGCGGACCGGCAGCTTCAACTGATCGCCGACGGCGGCATTGGGACCAGCGATTCGCTGATTCAAACCGCTGGGATGGTCAATTTTGCGGCTACAACGGTCAAAGGCGGCATCTTCATCAACAACACGGGCGGTGGGCTTACGGTCACGGAGGTGACCGGTCCTTCCACCGGTACATTTATCCCTGGCATTACTTCGCTTCCTGCGCTTCCTGCCAATACCACGATCGGTGTTACGGTGACGGGTCTGGTTTTCACGTCCGTCCCCCCCGATCCGACTCCGACTCCGTTGGGTGGCGATATCGTTTTGACGACTGACGGCATTCTTACGCTGAATAAATCAGTCACAACGACAGGTCGTTATACGGACACCGCCAACGCCAGACAGTCCGCGATCACGCTGACGAGCGAGACTGGAGGCATTGTACTTGGTGGAAATGTCACGGTCGCCACCAGCGGCAACGGTGGCGGCGACATCACACTGAACGGAACAGTGAATGGTGCGAAGGCGTTGACCCTTCATGCCGGGCAGGACGGAATCATTAAAGCCAATGGGAACATCGATGCCACTACCCTAACGGTGACCAAGAGCGGTGGGGCGACCTTCGCCGGGATCACGGCGACCAAACTCGTCCTCACGGATACCGCCGACACCAAGACCATCACGATCAATGGCGTCCTGGATGTCGGCACCCTGACCACCTCCACCACCGATGGCTACAATCTGGCACTGCTCGGCGGCGGCACCGTTGTTGATGCCACCACGATCGCGAACGGCGGCACCCTGACCCTGGGCGACGCGGGCACGACCCTGACCTTCACCAACGGCCTGACGGCCGATCCCACCGGTGCGCTCACGCTCGCGGGCACCATTCAGACTACGAATGCGGCTATCAAATTCAACAAGGCGCTGACGTTGGCGGGGGACGTGGTGCTCAACAGCGGGGACGGGGCCATCACCTTGGAGGGCAAGGTCAACGCCGCGACGGCCGGCCAGCAGGGCCTGACCCTGACCGGCAAGGGACTGACCACCATCAAGGAGGCGATGGGCGAGACGGCGCTCAAGTTCCTGACCGTGAACGGCGAAGGAGACACCGAACTCGCCGCCAACATCACCACCAGCGGCGGCGGTGAGATCAAGTTTGCCGATGCCCTGATCCTGACCGCGGATGCGGTGCTCAATAGTGGGGACGGGGCCATCACCTTGGAGGGCAAGGTGAACGCCGAGACGGCCGGCCAGCAGGGCCTGACCCTGACCGGCAAGGGACTGACCACCATCAAGGAGGCGATGGGCGAGACGGCGCTCAAGTTCCTGACCGTGAACGGCGAAGGAGACACCGAACTCGCCGCCAACATCACCACCAGCGGCGGCGGTGAGATCAAGTTTGCCGATGCCCTGATCCTGACCGCGGATGCGGTGCTCAATAGTGGGGACGGGGCCATCACCTTGGAGGGCAAGGTGAACGCCGCGACGGCCGGCGAGCAGGGCCTCACCCTGACCGGCAAGGGCCTTACCACCATCACGGCTGCGCTGGGCGAGACGGCGCTCAAGTTCCTGACCGTGAACGGCGAAGGAGACACCGAACTCGCCGCCAACATCACCACCAAGGGCGGTGCGATCAGGTTCGATGACGCACTGAGGCTGACCGGCAACGTCACCCTCGACACCACCAAGGACGCGACGGACGGCGCCGACATCACCCTGGCGGGAGTCAGCGGCAGCGACCTCGACAGAACCCTGACGCTCAACGCCGGCACCGCGGGCATCGTCGGCACCGGGACCATCGGCACCAACATCGGCACCCTGACCCTGACCAACAGCGGCGGAGCGACATTTGCCGGGATCACGGCGGGGACACTCGTCCTCACGGATACCGCCGACACCAAGACCATCACCGTTACCGGCGCGCTGAATCTCGGCACCCTGACCACCACGACCAAGAGCTACAACCTGGCCCTGCTCGGCGGCGGTACCGTTGGTGGAGTCACCAGCATCGCCAACGGCGGCACCCTGACCTTGGGCGACGAGAGCACGGACGTCCTGACCTTCACCGGCGGCCTGACAGCCAATCCCACCGGTACGCTCACGCTCGCGGGCACGATCAAGACCACGAATGCGGATATCAAATTCAACAAGGCGCTGACGCTGGCGCAGGATGTGGTGCTCAACAGTGGGGACGGGGCCATCACCTTAGAGGGTAAGGTAGACGCTACCACGGTCGGCGGCCAGGGCCTCACCCTGACCGGCAAGGGCCTTACCACCATCACGGCTGCGCTGGGCGAGACGGCGCTCAAGTTCCTGACCGTGAACGGCGAAGGAGACACCGAACTCGCCGCCAACATCACCACCAAGGGCGGTGCGATCAGGTTCGATGACGCACTGAGGCTGACCGGCAACGTCACCCTCGACACCACCAAGGACGCGACGGACGGCGCCGACATCACCCTGGCGGGAGTCAGCGGCAGCGACCTCGACAGAACCCTGACGCTCAACGCCGGCACCGCGGGCATCGTCGGCACCGGGACCATCGGCACCAACATCGGCACCCTGACCCTGACCAACAGCGGCGGAGCGACATTTGCCGGGATCACGGCGGGGACACTCGTCCTCACGGATACCGCCGACACCAAGACCATCACCGTTACCGGCGCGCTGAATCTCGGCACCCTGACCACCACGACCAAGAGCTACAACCTGGCCCTGCTCGGCGGCGGTACCGTTGGTGGAGTCACCAGCATCGCCAACGGCGGCACCCTGACCTTGGGCGACGAGAGCACGGACGTCCTGACCTTCACCGGCGGCCTGACAGCCAATCCCACCGGTACGCTCACGCTCGCGGGCACGATCAAGACCACGAATGCGGATATCAAATTCAACAAGGCGCTGACGCTGGCGCAGGATGTGGTGCTCAACAGTGGGGACGGGGCCATCACCTTAGAGGGTAAGGTAGACGCTACCACGGTCGGCGGCCAGGGCCTCACCCTGACCGGCAAGGGCCTTACCACCATCACGGCTGCGCTGGGCGAGACGGCGCTCAAGTTCCTGACCGTGAACGGCGAAGGAGACACCGAACTCGCCGCCAACATCACCACCAAGGGCGGTGCGATCAGGTTCGATGACGCACTGAGGCTGACCGGCAACGTCACCCTCGACACCACCAAGGACGCGACGGACGGCGCCGACATCACCCTGGCGGGAGTCAGCGGCAGCGACCTCGACAGAACCCTGACGCTCAACGCCGGCACCGCGGGCATCGTCGGCACCGGGACCATCGGCACCAACATCGGCACCCTGACCCTGACCAACAGCGGCGGAGCGACATTTGCCGGGATCACGGCGGGGACACTCGTCCTCACGGATACCGCCGACACCAAGACCATCACCGTTACCGGCGCGCTGAATCTCGGCACCCTGACCACCACGACCAAGAGCTACAACCTGGCCCTGCTCGGCGGCGGTACCGTTGATACGGCCACCACCATCGCCAACGGCGGCGCCCTGACCCTGGGCGACGCGGTCGGCGACACCTTGACCTTCACCGGCGGCCTGACCGCCAATCCCACCGGTGCGCTCACGCTCGCGGGTACCATTCAGACCACGAATGCGGCTATCAAATTCAACAAGGCGCTGACGCTGGCGCAGGACGTGATTCTCGCCAGCGGCGGCGGCGCCATCACGCTGGCGGCGGTCAATGCCAAGGTCGCCGGCGGGCAGGGTCTGACCCTGAACAGCGGCGACGGCGTCACGACGCTCGGCGGCGTGATCGGCGCCACCGCGCTCAAGCACCTCATCACGGATGCCGGAGCCGGTGCCACGGAACTCGGGTCCAATGTCAGCACCACCGGCGCCATCACCTTCGCGGACACCTTGACGCTGGCGCAGGACGTGGTGCTCGCCAGCGGCGGCGGCGCCATTACGCTGGCGGCGGTCAATGCCAAGGCCGTCGGCGAGCAGGGCCTGACCCTCAACAGCGGCGCCGGCGTCACGACGCTCGGTGGTGTGATCGGCGCCACCGCGCTCAAGCACCTCACCACGGATGCCGGGACCGGTGCCACCGAACTCGGGTCCGATGTCAGCACCACCGGCGCCATCACGTTCGGAGACAACCTGAAACTGCTCGGCAACGTCCTCCTCGATACCACGAAAGGCGCCGCGACCGGTGCCGCGATCAATCTGGCATCCGTCTCCGCCGACGCTGCGGCGAACAACCGCACGCTGACCCTGAACGCGGGTACGACGGGTGTCGTCAAGGCGACGGGGGGGATCGGCACCCAGGCCAACGGGGCGCTGGCTGAGTTTAAGTTGACCAACAGCGGCGGAGCGACATTTGCCGGGATCACGGCGGGGACACTCGTCCTCACGGATACCGCCGACACCATCACCGTTACCGGCGCGCTGAATCTCGACACCCTGACCACCACGACCAACGGCTACAACCTGGCACTGCTCGGCGGCGGCACCGTTGGTGGACTCACCACCATCGCCAACGGCGGCGCCCTGACGCTGGGCGCCGCGGGCACGACCCTGACCTTCACCAACGGCCTGACGGCCAATCCCACCGGCGCGCTCACGCTCGCGGGGACCATTCAGACCACGGATGCGAATATCACCTTCAATAAGGCGCTGACGCTGACGCAGGACGTGAAGCTCAATAGCGGCGCCGGTGCGATCACCTTGGTCGGTGCGGTGGATGCCGCCAACCCCGGTGTTCAGAGCCTCACCCTGACCGGCAAGGGACTCACTACCCTCGGCGGTGCCTTGGGCGGGGGGGGCAAGGCGCTTGAGTTCCTCACCGTGAACGGCGACGGAGAGACTCACCTCGCCGCTAACGTCACCACGCAGGCCGGTGCGATCACGTTCGAGGATGCGCTGGTTCTGACCGACGACGTCCAGCTCGCCAGCGGCGGCGGTGCCATCACCTTCATGAGCACTGTGGACGGCAGCACCGCGGGCAGCGAGAACCTGACACTCACCGCCGGGGCCGGTGACATCCGCTTTGATAATAAAGTTGGCAGCAAGTTTGAACTGGGTGCTATCGACATCGACAGCGCCGGGAACCTTGCTGCGGCGGCCATGACCGCGGTCAAACTGGAGGCGAGCGCAACGGGTACAGCAACCCTGACGGGTAATCTCAAGCTGAGTGGGGAGGGCGGCGTGGATATCACCGCCAATCAGTTCATCTTGAGCATGGATTCGGTCGAGACCACGTTCAATGATCCCAATGATCCGACCAAGCACGCCGATATCCGCTTCGCGGGAGACACCGAGCTGACGCGCTCGATGGACTTTACGGTTGCAGGAAAAGAGAGTGATATCAATCTATTAGGAGATTGGTCTTCCATGGGCGCTCCGCACGGCTCGAACGGTTGGACACTGACGCTCACGTATGTCGATGGCGACTTTGTCAAGCCAACTGTTGCGGAGTCCGGGCCGACCTCGATCCGCTTCGTACAGAACATCGGTCTCGTGCTCGACCCCTACTATCTGATTCCCGATGCCGGATTGGTCTTCAATGGTAACGTCAGGTTGATCCACAATGTGATTTTTGCCCAGGAACGCAACCTAACGAACCCCATCAAGGGTGCCCTGGTGTTCAAGGGACTTGTCATCACCAGCGGCGGCGCCTGGGCACTGACCATTGGCGATCTGTTTCATGACGCATTGGACGACCAACGCATCGGCGATATGTTCGGAAACGTCGAATTTCACGCGAAAATCGGCGACCTCACCCCGCTGGGCGCGATCACCATCGCGACCGAAAAGGATGTGATTTTCCGTTCAACGCTCGACGTCGCCAGCCTGAACGTCGTCGCCAACAGCACGACCTTGGGTGGTGACATCACCACGACCGATACCGTGACCGGTGTCGGCATCACGAGCAGAACCAGCACGGTCTTGACCGCTGATCGCACCATCAATGCCGGGGCCGGCCCCATCCGCTTCACCGGAGCGGTCGAGGGCTCGACACCGGGTGCCCAATCACTCACGCTCAATTCGACCGGCACGACCACGATCAACGGCAGCGTCGGCGCAACAACGGCCCTCAAGAGCCTGACGACCGACAGCGGCGGCGGCACCTGGCTCGGGGGCAACGTCACGACCCGAGACGGCGCGATCACGCTCAACGATGCGCTGACCTTGACCGCCGACGCCGTCCTCGCCGCCGGCAACGGCGCCATCAACCTGCTGGGGATCAACGCCGCCGGGGCCGGTCAGCAGGGCCTCACGCTCAACAGTACCGGAATCACCACCCTCGGCGGCCTGATCGGGAATCAGGCGGCGCTGAAACAGCTCATCACCGATGGCGATCCAGCCGCGATCGGCGGTTTCACCCGACTCGCGGCCGACGTGACGACCCTGGGCGGCGTGATTGCATTCAACGATGCGCTGACGCTGACCGCCGACGTGATACTTGCCGGCGGTGCGATCACCCTGGCGCAGGTCGACGCCCAGGACGCCGGTCAGCAGCGTTTGACGCTGAACAGTCAGGGTGTGACAACGCTCGGCGGGATCATTGGCGGAACCAATGCCCTGGAGAGCTTGACCACCGATGGCGGCGGCAGCACGCGGCTTGGGGCGAGCGTCAAGACCCAGGGTGGGGCGATCCGCTTCGATGATGCGCTGATACTGACCGGGGCTCTGACCCTCGATACCAGCAGCGGGGTGCCGGGCGGTGCCAATATCGATTTGCGTTCGGTGGATGCCGATGCCGCGTCAGCGAACCGCACCCTTACCCTGCGGGCCGGGTCTCAGGGTCGGATTGGTGTGACCGGGAGTATTGGTGCGGTCCAGGCGCTGACCGGCTTGACCCTGGTCAACAGTGGGAGTGCCGATTTTGCCGCGATCAAAGCGGGCACGCTCGACCTGCAGGACACGACCAGCACCATCATTGTCAACGGCGGACTGGATCTCGCCAACCTCATCACGGCGGCGGAGGACTACAACCTGGCCCTGCTGGGCGGCGGCACCGTCGGCGCAGCCACCACGATTAAGAACAAGGGCGTGCTGACCTTGGGCGATGGCGGTGACGGTTTCACGTTCAGCGGCGGTCTCACCGCCATCGCGCCGAGCGCGGTCAAGCTGGGCGGGACCCTGGCCAGTCTCGGTACTGCCGGGATCGAACTGGGCGCCGTCGCGGTCACCAACAACAGCACCGTCGGCGGTGTCGGCACCGGCGCGCTGACCCTGGGCAACGCGACCCTGGCCGATGATGTGACCTTAACCGTCGGCAGCGGCGCGGCCAATCGGGTGACCCTCGGCACGGTCACCGGCACGGCCGGCGGCCCGGTTTCCCATCTGACTTTCAACAGCACCGGCACGGTGAACGTCGACGCCATCGGCAGCGACATCGGCACCGTCACTCTGACCAACAGCGGGGGCGCAACCTTCGCCGGAATCACGGCGGGTAAGCTCGCTCTGCAAGATACCAAGGGCGGAATTCAGGTCAGGGGCAACTTGACGCTCAATGAGCTGACGACTGCAGATAAAGGCTACGATCTGCTGCTGCTCGGCGACGCCAATTCAGTCACCAAGGCCGTGACGTTCCTCAACTCCGGCATTCTGACCCTGGGCGATGCGCCGACCGATACCAGCCGATTCCATGGCGGTCTGACCGCGACGACGCCCGGTACGATTCAACTGGCGGGAACCATCCAGACCACGGGCCAAGCAATTACCATTGGGGATGCGGGTTCGCCGATCGTATTGATGGCAAACGCCTCGCTCGACACGACCGTCGGCGGCGGCGATGGCGCCATCACCCTGGGCGGGTCGGTGAACGACAAGGATAGATCGGGGACCAGCAGTCTCACGCTGACGGCCGGGACCGACGCGGTCGTCTTCAAGGCCGATATCGGTACCACGAACCCGCTTGCCGCGGTCAAGATCGCGAGTGCCGGCAGCGTGACCCTCGCCGGCATCACGGCCGATACCCTGAATGTCGGGACGCTGGCGCCGCACGTCGGCTCGCTGACCGTCGCCGGAAATCTTAAGGTCAACACCTTGACCACAACGACAAGTCCATACAACCTCGCATTCCTGGGAAGCAAGAATGAGATCACGAACAGGGTGACCTTCAATAATTCCGGAATGCTGACCCTGGGCGATGCGCCGACCGATACCAGCCGATTCCATGGCGGTCTGACCGCGACGACGCCCGGTACGATTCAACTGGCGGGAACCATCCAGACCACGGGCCAAGCAATTACCATTGGGGATGCGGGTTCGCCGATCGTATTGATGGCAAACGCCTCGCTCGACACGACCGTCGGCGGCGGCGATGGCGCCATCGCCTTGGGCGGGTCGGTAAACGACAAGGACAACGCGGCGACCAGCAGTCTCACCCTAACGGCCGGAACCGACGCGGTTGTCTTCGGGTCCGATATCGGTGCAATAATGCCGCTTGCCGCGGTCAGGATCGCCAGTGCCGGCAGCGTGACCTTTGCCGGCATCACGGCCGATACCCTGGATGTCGGGACGCTGGCGGCGACCGTCGACTCGCTGACCGTGGCCGGGAATCTCAAGGTCAATACCCTGACCACCTCCGGCCGGATTGCCAACCTTGCCCTGCTCGGGTCCGCCAACGAGGTGACCGAACAAGTCACCTTTAATAACTCGGGCATCCTGACCTTGGGTGATGCGCAGACCGATACCAGCAGCTTCCACGGCGGTCTGACCGCGACCAGCCAGAGCACCATCCGGTTGGCCGGTAACCTCCTCACGAGCAATGATGCGATCGTTCTGGGCGGCGTCGGCACCACTGTCAGCTTCACCAAGAACACCTTGCTCAGCAGTGGCGGGGGCGCGATTACCCTGCGCGGTAACCTCAGTGGCGGAAGCCTGACGGTGCAGGCCGACTCCGGAACGGTTCAAATCGAAACCACCGGAACCCTCGATCCGGTGGGCAGCATCGCGGCCCGCGAGTTGCGGGTCATCGGTGCCGCCGGCGTCGGCGCGGTGGGTCGGCGATTGGCGACGCGGGTCGGCAATCTGGCTCTGACCGACGTCCGGGGTTCAGCCTTCTTGCAGAATTCCGGCAATTTGACCTTCCTGAATTCGAACCTCGCCGGTGATTTGGACTTGGTCAACGCTGGAACAGTGGCCCTGCAACAGGTGCAGACGCCTGGCCAGGTGACGCTGACTGCGGCCGGCGGGCTGACGGATGCCAATGGCAGCGCCACCAATCTGGTCGCCGACCGGTTGGTCATCAACGGCGGTGCCGCGGTTGCGACCAGCCAGGATGCGCTCGAAACCCAGGTGAGACAGCTTCAACTGACCACCGGCGCCGCGGCTATCACCAATACAGGGTCGTTGCAGGTGGCGGACTCCCAGGTGAGCGGACGGCTCGCGCTGCGCAGCAGCGGCGATCTGGTACTGAATGCCATTGCGGCCGGCGGGCAGTCGGTCGCGCTGCATGCGGGCGGCGACATTTTGGATGGGAACGGGATCGGTACCAATCTGACCGCTGCCGACTTGAGTTTGAGCGCTGGGGGCGGGATTGGCGTGGCCGACCTGTTGGATACCGCAGTGTCCACTCTGGGGTTTACCGCCGGGGGGGCGGCACGCATCGCCAATCAAGGCGCGTTGCAGGTCAGTGGTAGAGCGGGTGCCGTGGAGTTGAGCGCGACCGATCTGCTGCACGTCATCGGCGAGGGCATCAGCGGCGCCTCCGGGGTTGACCTGCGGGCCGATCAATTGCTGACCGTTGATGCCCCGCTCAGCACCAACAGCGGGGTTCTGCAACTCATCGGTGCGATGGGCGTGAATCAGAACGCGGATTTGGCGGTGACGGGGGGCGGAGGTGAGATCTATGTCTACACGACACTGGTGGATTTCAACATCAACCAGTCCTTCGTCGGCGGTGCCATCACCATGGCGCCGGACACCAGTACGCGAAACCTCGGCGGCAGCATTGAATACGCGGCAGCCAATACAGTGACATTGGGGACACTGGAGGGCAAGACGGTGACGGTGACCGCCGTCAATGGCGACGTGATTGCGGCTGATCAGACCTCCGCGATTTATGCCGACGTGGCGACCATTCAGGCACTCGGCGGCAGCATCGGTGCGGGTCCGACCGAACCGCTGCGTTTCGGTGGTAACGCCCAGGAAATCAATCTGGCCTTCGACGGCCAGGCCTATGTGGACTCGATCGACGGCCGTCCGCTCGATGCCATTGCCCAGCGGGCGGATTACGCGGAGTACTCGCTGACGCCCGGGGGTGGGGTCGAGGACTCGCTGATCCGGCGATTGATGAGCGGCGGTAATCTGGTGGTGTTGAGCAGCGCGGCGCGCGATGCGTCGGGGCAGAGTCAGCGCACCGGCGAGGACGAGCCGGAAGACGTCAATGAGTCGCTGTTGCGCGGGGAGCAGGAAATCAACACGGTCGAGGGCGTGGGTGTGCAATTGCCCGCCGACCAATTGGAGGAGGCGGAAGGGGAGACCGCGGTGGTCGCCCCCAGTCGTCCGGCGGGCGGGGATGGGGCATGGCGGGAGGCGGACCAGGCCGCCGCCGCGCGGGGTCGGGTGGCACCGGCCGCGCTGGACGCCCTGCGCTTGCCGCCGCGCGGGATCGAGATCGCGTGGCGCGGCCCGTTGGTCCCGGTGACACGGGGTTCTTACCTGTCGTCGCCGCCGCTGCCGCGATGACCCGAGTCTTAATTACAAGCCTTCGGACGCGATAACCGGATGTAGGGGCGGGTTTCAAACCCGCCCCTACTAGGGTCTGTCGGGATATCAGGTACGAAGGCTATCAATCCGCGCGCACGGTCGTCGGTCGAACCGAGGTCCGACTGTTGTTGTGCGCGTTTCCGGCGCGTCCTCGCCGTGTCAGGCGCCGGCGCCGCTGAACGTAATGGACTCCATCACCGCGTCGAACACGGGCTTGCGCCGGGTCAGATCGTCGAAGGCTGAGGACTTGACCGAAACGGATTTTCCTCCCTTCTGCATGATGGTGTGCAAGGCCCGATAAGTGACGCCGTCGGCGTCGCTCGCCCGCACCACGATCTGCGCTGCCTGCTTGTCGGCAACCGGCAGGCGGATCGGTCCAGCCTCGAGTGTGGCAGCCGGATCCAAGCCGTCTTTCAGGACCTGCGTCAGCGCCTTGTCATCCGTCGGCAAGGTGCCCTTGTGCGGCGATACGAGCATCAGCGCCCCCCGCTCACGCTTGCCTTTGGTGGGATAGTCCTCGGAGAACAGGGCGATGACGCCGCCTGTCATCAGTTGCTGGGTCCAGCCGGCCGGGAGCGTGAGCGTGATTCCCAGGTCCTCGTAGGTGTATTGCGACCCTCCGGCGATCAGGGCGCCGACTGGTACCGGGGCGCCGGCCGGCGCGGCCGGTGGCAGCGGTGGGACTGTTGATATCGCCGCCGCGGGCGGCGCGACCGGTGCGGTGGCGGCGGGGGTGCTGAGCGCCGGGGGTGGTGCCGACAGCGGTGGAGCGGCCTCGGCGGCGGGCAGCGGCGGGGTGTTGATCACCGGGACCTCGGCCGGCGGCGGGGCCGGCGCAACGCCGGGGTCGACGGGTGCCATACAGCAACCAGCCAGCAATGCGGTTGCGCAGAGGGTCGGAATGAATTCGCTTCTCATAGAGGAGTCCCTGGCTCGTGACGGATCGTTCAACCTGAATTCGCGTATGAACGCGGATAACGGCTAGAGTTTCTCCAGCGCTTTCAGCAGTTCGGCATCGCCCTCTGGTGGCGGTGGCGGGGGCGGGAGCGCGCTGCGCTGCACCAGAATCGTGCTGACGCCGCGTGACGGTGAGCCGTCCAAAACAAAGCGATATTCGAATTCCAGGTCTTGCAGCTTGATCACCGCACCGAGCTTCGGTTTGAGCGTTGGTCCATTGGTCGTGTCGATGGGCTGCTGGTCGTAAGCGGCCCGCGCCAGCGACTGCATGGCGCCGGTGAGCAGGCGCTCGTCGAGCGGTAGGGCGGGGCTGAAATGGCCTGCCGCGGCATTGCTTTCGTGCAGGGTGTAATGCATCAGATGGGCGCCGTAGAGGCTGACTCCGGATCGTTTGTCCGGTGCCGCGGGCGGACTGGACGCGGTGTCCGTCCCGTTTGCCTCGCCGGTTGCCGCGGCCACCCCGGGGGCCAACATGACGGTGATGGTGAGAACCCTAATCAGCGAATTCACTTGTGCTCGCTCCTGTGTCCCTAGGCTGCCGCGTTCGATATTCAATCATTGACGTGCCATGCGGGCGAGTCCGCGTCGCCACGCCGGCACGCGTCGTCACACGGTTGGGGTGACGCTCAGTTCAGTCCGCACATGCCGCCCTGACAGCAGTTGCCGGTGGCGCAGGCCGGCAGCGGGGCGGCGCCGCTGCCGCGGCTGCTGCTGGAGATGATATTGCCGCCGGTGGCCAGGCGGTGGACCGGGGCTTCGGCCGGCGTGTCGCCGGTCGCTTGCCCGGCGCGTGCGCACAGTTCGCCCCAGGTGTGCAACTGCTCGCTCATGCGATGGCTGACCTCCAGCACGCGGCCATTGGTGTCGCAGCGATAGTCATAGGTCGGCATGGAATACTCCGTGGTCGGTCGATGGTCTCTTATTCTCCGGGATTATAGGCATCGCGTGACCGCGTGAAAACCCGTGTCTGTGGTTGTAAGAGGGCGCCCGCGATCGTGCGGATGCGGGCGTGCCATGCGGCCGGTCGCTGGTCGAGCGGTCAGCTCAAGGCCGGATATAGACATAACCCTGCGATTGCAGTTCGGCGATCTTGGTGACGCCGCCCTCGGGGACCACCGCGAAGCCCGGCAGCAATTCATCCAGGCTGAGTTTGAAGCCCTTGAGCGTGTTGCCGCACATCTCCAGCCCCACCCCTTCGTCCTTGAGTTTCGCCAGGCCGCCGCGTACTTTCTCGGTGGCCTCGACTTCATTGAAGGCAGTGATGGCGGGTCCGTGCACGACGAGCACGATATGCACCTTGTCCGGTCCGCCCACGCCGTCGATATGGTTCTGGATGTTGTTGAGTACGAAGGGAACTTTCTCGGCTTCGGAAACGTGGTAGACGACGTTGAGCTTCTGCTTCTCGGCGGCGAATGCCGTGGGCAGCGCGACAAGGGCGGCCAGGAGGGCGGCAATGATCAGCTTGTTCATGGGGGTAGCTCCGGTGATTGATTCGATCGTCTGGAGTCCAAGGCTTCAGCCTTGGCGCTCCGCACCAGCGCCAAGGCTGAAGCCTTGGACTCCGCATGGCGGGCGCCTCGCGTCCGGCCCAGGCTAGAGTTCCTCTGAGGCGAAGTCCGCCAGGCGCGAGCGCTCGCCGCGCATCAGGGTGATGTGACCGCCGTGGGGCCAGTGTTTGAAGCGGTCCACCACGTAAGTGAGGCCGGAGGTGGTCTCGGTCAAATAGGGGGTGTCGATTTGGCCGATGTTGCCGAGACAGACCACCTTGGTGCCCGGGCCGGCGCGGGTGATCAGCGTCTTCATCTGCTTGGCAGTGAGGTTCTGCGCCTCATCCAGAATAATGTATTTGTTGAGAAAGGTGCGCCCGCGCATGAAATTCAGCGAGGAGATGCGGATGCGGCTCTTCATCAGGTCATTGGTGGCGGCGCGGCCCCATTCACCGCCCTCGGGGCGGGTCAGGACTTCCAGATTGTCCATCAGGGCGCCCATCCAGGGGGTCATCTTCTCCTCTTCGGTGCCGGGCAGGAAGCCGATGTCTTCGCCGACCGGCACCGTTACCCGGGTCATGATGATCTCTCGGTAGAGACTGCGGTCCAGGACCTGGGTCAGACCGGCGGCGAGCGCCAGCAGGGTCTTGCCGGTGCCGGCGGTGCCCAGCAGGGTGACGAAATCCAGCTCCGGGTCCATGAGCATGTTCAGGGCGAAGTTCTGCTCGCGGTTGCGGGCGTTGATGCCCCAGACGCTGTGACGGGGCAGGCGGAAGTCCTCCACCACCTCGATGAGGGCCTCGCTTGCGCCGCGTTTCTCCCGTACGATCGCCTCGAAACCGCTGTCATCGGCGGTATAGAGACATTGGTTGGGGTACCAGTCGGCCACGTCCGGACCACTGATGCGATAGTAGGTGCGGCCCTGTTCCTTCCAGGAGTCCATGGACTTGCTGTGGTGCTCCCAGAAGTCGGCGGGAAGCGGCTCCGCCCCGGTGTAGAGCAGCGCGGCGTCGTCCAGGACCTGATCGTTCGAATAGTCTTCCGCCGGGATGCCGAGCACCGCGGCCTTGATCCGCAGGTTGATGTCTTTGGAGACGATGATGACCTGGCGGTCGGGCCGCCGCTCGCGCAGGGCCTGGGCGGTGCCGAGAATGTTGTTGTCGGCCGAGGTGCCGGGCAGGGACTCGGGCAGCCGCAGTTCCAGCAACTGGGTCTGAAAGTACAGCCGCCCGGAGGCGGGCAGCACGATCCCGCCGCCGTTGGCCGAGGTGGGGCCAATGGGCAGGCCGGCGTCGATCTCGGCCTTGTCCGCGTTGCACAGGAGCTGATCCAGGAAGCGGGTCGCCTGACGGACGTTGCGGGCGACCTCGGACATGCCTTTCTTGCCGTTATCGAGTTCTTCCAGAACCACCATCGGCAGGAAGATGTCGTGTTCCTTGAAGCGGAAGATGCAGGTCGGGTCGTGCATCAGCACGTTGGTGTCGAGGACGAAGAGGCAGGTCTGGTCGTTTTCGCGTTTGATCATCGGGCGTAGGCGAGTCCGTGAACACGGGAATGCGTTAGGGTGAAATACGAAGGCACCTGAGCGTGCGGTGCCCGTATTCCGGATGGGCCGATGGGGCGGCGGCCTGTCCTGCCGGCGCTTGGGATCAAGTGCGCGATCAGGTCAGTGCCCGGGCGGCGGCGAGGACCTCGGCCACATGCCCCTTGACTTTGACCGCACGCCATTCGTGCCGCAGCACGCCGGCGGCGTCGATCAGGAAGGTGCTGCGCTCGATCCCCAGACTCTCGCGTCCGTACATCTTCTTGACCTTGATGACGTCGAACGCCCGACACAAGGTCTCGTCGGGGTCGGCGATCAGGTCGAAGGGAAAGTTCTGCTTGGCCTTGAAGCTCTCCTGCGCCTTGAGGCTGTCGCGCGAGGCGCCGAGGATCACCGTGGCGCTTGCCGCGAAAGCGCCGGTCATGGCGCGGAAGTCCTGGCCTTCCTGCGTGCAGCCGGCGGTGTTGGCCTTAGGGTAGAAATACAGGACGAGCGCCTTACCGCGGTAGGCGGAGAGCTTCAGGGTCCGGTCGCCGGTGAGCACGAGGTCCAGGTCAGGGACGGGTTCGCCAAGCTGTATGCTCATGGGGTGCTGCCTGTTGATCTGCGGGTTTGCTGGTGAATCCACCTGATGAGGGCGACTCGCGCCAATCCTAGCCGGCCCTGGTCGGTGCGCGGGGGCGACCGGGCGCCCCGCGCACGCGCGGTGGTCCGGTCCAGGTCAGCGCGGGCTTGGAAGCCCGCGCCACGGGGTCAGCCTTTCAGCGGCTCCAGGACTGCATCGAGATTGAGGCCGTCACAATAGTCCATGAACTCCTCGCGTAACCCGGCGATATGCATATCGGAGGGGATGCCGACGGTCATGTGCACCGAGAACATGGTGGTGCCGGTGTGGGCGGCGGCATAGGTCGTGGTCGCCATGTCTTCGATGTTGATGCTGCGCTCGGCGAAGAAGCCGGCCAGGGTGTTGACGATCCCCGGATGGTCCATGGATACCACGTCTACCGCATAGGGCAGCAGGTTGCGCCCGGTGGCACGCTCACCGGTGCGTTTGGTGATGATGGTCATGTTGAGCTGGCGCTGCAGCTCGGGGATGGCGTTCTCGATCTTCGCCAGGGTGTTCCATTTGCCCTCGACCAGGAGCATGGCGGCGAACTCCCCGCCGAGCACGGTCATGCGGCTGTCTTCGATATTGCAGCCGTGCTCCAGGATGGTTTTCGAGAGCATGTTGACGATGCCGGGGTGGTCCTCGCCGAGGGCGGAGATCACGAGGTAAGTCTTCTGTGTTGCCATGTCCGTAGAGTCGCGGTCTGGGGTTGCCGGATGAGCGGGCGAGTGTACCATGGGGCTTCGGTCGGTCGTACAGGGTCAGGCGCGCGGCAGCGGTTCCTGATTCGGGCGGCGGCACCCCGCGTGGTGCCGCCGGCGGATGCGCGTCCCCGCTCCCGGACGACCAACCGGATCAGGATGGCCGGATTGCTCCGTGATCCGCGCCGTGCAAGGGATACCAGGTGTCGTCGCGGGCCGCCGGTAAGCACTCGCGGCGCAGGCTGCGGAGCGCGTCCGCACCGCTCTTGCCGGCGGTCAAGGCGGCGAACGGGTTCTCGCTATCCAGCGCGTCGCCCAGTTCGGCATCGACCTGCTCCGGGTCTTCGCCGGCCTCCATGCGGCGGATCGCCTCGGCCATGCCATCGCCCAGCTTGAGGCCGGAGGCGTCGAACAGGCGCCGCATCAGGCGCGCCGCCTGCTTGGGGTCGGTGTCGTCGAGGCCCTCCAGCTCTCCGGCCATGGCGGCGAAGGCTTGCATCATGCGTTCCTCGTCGACTCCTGCCGGCAGTTCCTCGGTGTCTTGCGCGGCGGTCTCGGCGCGGCCCTTGCTTATGGCGAACAGGCTTGCCTGGCGCCCCAGCTCGGGTCGGCCGCAGCGCGGACAGTCCGGGCGGGTGGCGGTATCGACGCGTCGCGCGAAGAAATTGAAGATCGTGTGACAATCCGGACAATAGAACTCGTAGACAGGCATGGGTTGGGACCATTGGCGAGTAGGTGTAAGGCCGCGCGGGGCGGGTTGTGCGCGACGAACAGTATCCTCGATCGAGCAGGCGAACCACAAAGCGATGGTGATCCGCGCAATTTCCGAATCGACTCCCGCGCACTGGGGGCAACGTGGTCTCGGGCTCTGCCTCCTGGGGCTGGGGGTCGGGCTGCTGTGGGATTATCCGCTGGGACGGCCCTGGTTGGCCATCCTTGCGCTGGTGCTGGGAGCCGCCCAGTGGCGTGATCCACGGGCCTGGCTGATCGCCCTGCCGGTGCTCCTCGCCGTGGTGGACCTGGGTGCCTGGTCCGGCCGTTTGCTGCTCGGCGAGCAAGACGCCCTGTTGGCCATTCTGGCCGGTTCGGCCTGGGCGGCCGGACAGGCTTCAGGCAGCGGTGCGCACCTGCTGCGGCGCAGTTTCGTGCCGGTCTGGTTCCTGGCACTGGTTCTGCTGGTGGGTCTGGTGCGCGGTCTGTTCCCCCTGGCGGCACTGGATGCGAATGCCTGGAATGGGTATCTCAGCGGTTGGAACGCGCTGCGGGTCGCCAAAGGTCCGCTGTGGGCACTCGTGTTCTGGCCCCTGCTCGCCGCGCAGTTGAGCGCCGACCGGACGGCGACCGAGACGCGGCTCGCCGTCGGTTGCGCGCTGGCGCTGAGCGCGTTCGGCGGCTTGGTGCTCTGGGAGCGGGGCCTGCTCATCGACCTGGTCACCGCAACCAACCTGACCGGTCTGGCGGCGACCTGGCTCGACCTGTCCGGGACCTACCGGATCACCGGCCCGGTGTCGCAGATGCACCTGGGCGGTGAAGCGGTGGACGGTTTGCTGGTGCTGGCCTGGCCGTTGGCACTCTGGACCCTGCTGCGGGCGCGGCGCTGGCCGCTCGTCCTCTTAGGCGCCGCGGCCCTGGGATTGGCCGCCTACGCCCTCATGGTCACCTTTACCCGCACGACCTATCTGGCGGTCGGGGTGGCGTTCCTGACCCTGGTCTCGGCACTGACAAGCGCGGTCGCGGCCGGCCATGCCGGCCTGTCGGTCGGGCGCCTGGCGGCGACGGCCGGCTACCTGCTGGTCAGTCTGGCGCTGTTCCTGCTCGGCTACCGCTGGGGCGGCAGCCTGCTGCTCCTGGGCTATCTGCCGGTGATCCTGGGGGGGCTGGCCGCCGGTTTGAGTGTGCGTCGCGGCGCCTCGGCGGCGCTGCTCGGCGGGGGCTTGGCCGTGCTGTTCGCCGCGGGGGCGGCGCTGGCACTGCGGGCCATGTTGACCAGCCGCTGGAACGCGGTTGCCTTGGCTCCGGCGTTGGCGATCGTGCTGCCCTCGATTCTGGTGCTGGGGGTGGGCGGGCTCGCGGTGGGGCGGATGCTGCGGCCCCACCTGGGGTGGCGCGCGGCCGGCACACTCCTGCTCGGTCTGGGGTTGCTGCTGGCGACGGTGACCTTGAGTCTGTCGGGGTATCAGATTCAGGCGCGTGCGGCCACCGCCGGCCAGGACCTCAAGACGCGTCTGGCGCATTGGCAGCACGGTCTGTCGCTGCGGGCCGCGGCCCCGCTGACCGTCCTGCTGGGGGAGGGACTGGGCAGCTTCCCGCTGACCAACGTCACGAGCGCGGCCGATCACAGCGCGGGGATCTGGTTTTTTCCGCCGGCCGGCAGGTCCCCCTACCTGCGTCTGGCCGGGACCGGTGACCTGTGTTTCGGTCAGCGCCTGACCGGCCTGATCCCCGGGTCCTATCGGGTGCTGGTGCGGGCGCGCAATCCAGGGCGCAGCGCGGCCGGGCTGAAGATCAAGCTGCAACCGCGGCGCTTGCTGGAACCGGAGCGGTGGCAGCCGAGCACCCGTGAACTCGGCTTTCCACTCCCAGCGGGCGCCGCGGATTGGCAGGACCTGGCGGGGCGGTTCGACTTGGACGCGGCGTCCCTCCCGCCCTGGTACGATCCGCGAACCACCGTGTTCGTCTTGACCAACCAGGGCGCCGCCGGGAGTGTGATCGATATCGCGCGGGTCCGTCTGCTCGATCCCGCGGGGCGTGACCTGCTGGCGAACGGCGATTTCTCGGCCGGGGGCGATCGCTGGTTCGCCTTTAACGATTTCCGGCACCTCGCCTGGCATCTCAAGAACCTGTATGTCGCTCTCTATTTCGACCTGGGACTGCTCGGGTTGGCCGCGTTCGCGGCGTTGAGCGTCACCGCGCTGGGGCGGGCGTTCGGGCAGGCGCGGCGGGGGCACCTGTTCGGGGCCGCGTCGGCGGCGGCCCTGGTCGGTTTTCTGGTATTGGGTCTGACCGGCACCCTGCTGGATGTTCCGGCGCTCATGACCCTGTTCCTGCTGCTCGCGCTCTGTGCGCTCTGGCGTGAGCCCGCGCGCCGACGCGTTGCAATCCGCTCAGCGGCGTCGTCCGCGCCCCGACCGGACGGGGACGGACCAGGGCTCAGAGAAAGCCCAGCAGGATCTCCTGGGTCTCCTCGCGGCGGATGCGCGGTCCCAGGGTGGTGACCAGCCGGGCGGAGGCGGCGGAGGCCAGATCCCCCGCGCGCTGGCGGTCCCAACCCTGGGTCAGTCCATAGAGATAGGCCCCGGCGAACATGTCCCCGGCGCCGACGGTGTCGATCGCATCGACCTTGTTGCCGACGATGCGGATCAGCGTCCGGCCGTCCCAGACCAGGGCGCCTTTGGGCCCACGGGTGACGGCGAACTCACGACTCAGGGTCTTGAGATAATCGAGCGCGACGTCGAGACTGTCGGTGCCGGCCAGACCCATGGCCTCGGATTCGTTGGCGAAGATCAGATCGACACCGGGGCCGATCATGTCCAGCAGGCCGTCTTTGAAATAGGTGACCATGTTGGGGTCGGAGAGTGAGATGGCGGTGCGCACCCCGGCCGCCGCGGCGAACTCACGCGCCTTGATGGATGTCGCGCGGGCGCCGGGGGACGTGACCAGATAGCCCTCGGTGTAGAACCAGTCGGCGTCGCGCAGGGCGGCTTCCACCAGTTCGTTGTCGGAGAGGTTGCCGCTCACACCCAGGAAGGTGCACATGGTGCGGTCCCCGTCGGGGGTGATCAGCACCACGCAGCGGCCGGTGTGACCCTGATCCTTCGCGGTGTGGTGGTTGGTGTCGACGCCGCCCTCACGCAGATCGTGCATATAGAAATGGCCCAGTTCGTCGTCCGCCACCTTGCAGGAGTAATAGGCGCTGCCGCCGAACTGACTCAGGGCGATGAGGGTGTTGGCGGCCGAGCCGCCGGAGCCGCGCTGATGGTGATGCGCGGCGAGGTAGAGCATGATCTCGAGCTGCTTGGCCTCGTCCACCAGGGTCATGACCCCCTTGTCGATGCCGAGCGCTGCCAGGTCGGCATAGCCGATCTCGTATTCCATATCGACCAGGGCATTGCCGATGCCGTAAACGTGATAGCGCGCCATTGAAACTCCGGGATCAGGATATTGAATCCCGGCAGTTTACCTGAAGCGGGTTCCTGAGAAGAGTCTTGCGGGCGCGGGGAGAACATCGGTCTGCGACGCCGGAGACTCGCGTGGGCGATCAGCCTCCAACACGATAACCGGATGTAGGGGCGGGTTTCAAACCCGCCCCGACGCCAAGGCAATGTCGGCCTATCCGCAGGCTCATCAAGCAACCGTCGCGGTGGGCGCAGCGCTCGCCGCATCTTCGGTGTAATCTGCCGGTTGTGCCAGATCATCCGGGGACTCCAGACGATGCCAGACTCAGGTCGACTGCCTGCCGCACCGGACCAGGCGGTGAGCCGCCTCCAGGAGCGGCTGACGACACGCTATCAAGCGCGGATCAGCGGCGCCCTGGTACGCCCGGCAACCCCGGCGGCCTGGCTCGACCTGCCGCCCGAGCTCGCGCCTGGTCTGGCCGCGGCCCTGATCGCGCGCGGCGTTCCCCGGCTCTATGCCCACCAGCGCGAAGCATTCGACCTGGCGCGGGCGGGGCGACATCTGGTAGTCGCCACGCCGACCGCCTCCGGCAAGACACTCTGCTACAACCTGCCGGTCCTCGATGCCGTGCTGCAGGCCGGACGCAAGGCGCTCTATCTGTTTCCCACCAAGGCCCTGGCGCAGGATCAGGTGGCCGAGCTGACCGAACTGGGCCGGGCGCTCACGGCGGCCGGCGGCACCGGGATCCGTGCCTATACCTTCGATGGCGACACCCCCGGCGATGCCCGCAAGGCGGTGCGTACGCGCGGCGATCTGGTGCTGAGCAACCCGGACATGCTCCATCAGGCGATTCTGCCGCATCACACCAAATGGGCGCAGTTTTTCGAGGGTCTGGCCTTCGTGGTGGTGGACGAACTGCACAGTTATCGCGGGGTCTTCGGCTCGCATGTGGCCAATGTGTTCCGCCGGCTGCGGCGCATCTGCCGCTTCTACGGGGTGTCGCCCACCTTCATCTTCACCTCGGCCACCATCGCCAACCCGGCGGAGTTGGCGCAACGCTTGTGTGGTGAACCGGTGACCGCCATCACGCGCAGCGGCGCCCCGCAAGGCGAGCGCTCGCTGCTTTTGTGGAATCCGCCGGTGATCAATCCGGATCTGGGCATCCGCGCCTCCGCGCGTTCCCAGACCACCCGTATCGCCCGGATGGCGGTGAAGTCGGGGCTCAAGACGATTGTCTTTGCCCGTTCCCGCTTGATGGTGGAGGTGATTACCAAGTACCTCAAAGACGTGTTCGACAAGGACCCGCGCCGCCCGCCGCGGGTGCTGGCCTATCGCGGCGGCTATCTGCCGAGCGATCGGCGCGCCGCCGAGCAGGCGCTGCGCGCCGGCCGCGTCGATCTGGTGGTGAGTACCTCGGCGCTGGAGTTGGGGGTGGATATCGGCGCCCTGGACGTGGCGATCCTCAACGGTTATCCGGGCACCATCGCCGCCACCTGGCAGCGCCTGGGGCGGGCCGGACGGCGGCTGCGCCCGTCGCTGGGCGTGCTGGTCGCGACCAGCGACCCGCTCGATCAATATCTGGTCCGCCATCCCGAATTTTTCTTCGATGCTTCCCCGGAGCATGCGCGGATCCACCCCGATCAGCTCCTGATCCTGCTCGAACACGTGCGCTGCGCCGCCTTCGAACTGCCGTTCCGGGATGGCGAGCAGTTCGGCGCCGAGGATCTGCCGGAGATGCTCTCCTATCTGCGCGACGAGGGGGTCCTGCAGCGTCAGGGGGATCAGTGGTTCTGGGTGGCGGACAGCTATCCGGCCAATGCGGTCTCGCTGCGCTCGGTGGCGGAGGGCAATTTCGTGGTGATCGACACCACCGGCGGGGCTCAGACCATCATCGCCGAGGTCGACTGGTCCAGCGCCCCCGGCACTATCTATGTCGGGGCCATCTACATGATCCAGTCGCAGCCCTATCAGGTGGAGCGGCTGGACTGGCCGGGCCGCAAGGCCTTCGTGACCCGCACCCGGGCCGACTATTACACCGACGCCATCGACTATACCCGGCTCAAGATCCTGGACCGTTTCGAGGGACGGGCGAGCGGGACGGGCGCTGCACCGGGCGGGGTGGTGGCCCAGGGGGAGGTCCATCTGGTGCGCCGCTACCCCGGTTACAAGAAGATCCGCTATTACAGCCACGACAACATCGGCTACGGCAACATCGATCTGCCCGATCAGGAGCTGCACACCACGGCCGTCTGGTGGCAGGCGCAGCCGGCCGCGCTGGAGGCGTTGCTGCCCGACCGTCAGCAAGCGATCGAGGGGTTTTTGGGTGCCGCCTATGCCCTGCATCATGTGGCCGCGCTGCGCTCCATGGCCGAGCTGCATGATCTGGGACGGGCGGTGGGTGACGGGCAGGGAACCTGGTTTGCGGTCACCGGCAACGACGGGCGCGGTCACTTGCGCGGACCCGACAACGCGCTGGTCGAGGAGTCCGCGGTCGCCCGCTTCGAACCGACCTTGTTTCTTTACGACAACTATCCGGGCGGGGTAGGGCTCTCGGCACCGCTCTACGACGCCGCGGAGACCCTGGTGCGGGATGCCCGCGGGCTGGTGGCGGGCTGCGGCTGCAGCGGCGGCTGCCCCGCCTGCGTGGGGCCGGTGCTGCCCGGCGACGCGCAGCGGGCGATCACGCCGCGGGCGGCGACACTGCGCGTGCTCGGGTTGCTGGAAGGGTCGTGCGCGGCCGATGCGGCGGCGGATCATGGGGTTTGAAGAGCGGCTGCGCCGCATCCGGGGTCAAGCACCGGACCCGACGCCGGCCACGCCCGCGGCCGACCGGCCGGCATTGGTCGAGCGATTGCGTCGGGTCGGCGTCGGGCGGACGGCCGACCGGACTACGGGTGGGATTCCCGACGAGGGCGCCCTGGCGAATGCCCTGGGAGCGGAGTGCCTGGCGCCGGGGGTGCTGCGGCTGGAGCGGCGCCTGTCCGGCGGCCGGGGGCACGAGCGGGTGCTGCCGACAGGGATGACGGCGTGGGGCGATCTGCCGTGGGGTGAGGCGGTGCTCGCTGCCGGTTTATTTGACGCGCAGGGGCCGGACGCCGGCGCCGCGGGGGACTGGCTGTGTCTCGACACCGAGACCAGCGGACTGGCGGGCGGCACCGGTACCTGGGCGTTTCTGACCGGCGTGTTGCGCGCGGACGGCAGGCAGTGGCTGCTGCGCCAGTATCTGCTGACCCGGTTGGATGCGGAGCCGGTCTATCTGGATCGCATCGCTGCCGAGCTGACCCGGCCCGCCGCGCTGCTGACCTATAACGGCCGTGCCTTCGATGCCCCGTTGCTCGCCACCCGGTTCCGACTCGCCAACCGGGCGGACCCCCTGGACGGTCTCCCGCACCTGGATTTGCTCGGCCCCATGCGCCGGGCCTTCGCCCGCCGGTGGCCGGACTGCCGACTGATCACCGCCGAGTCCCGTCTGCTCGGTTTTCAGCGCAGCGGCGATCTGCCGGGTGCTGCCGCCCCCGCCGCCTGGCTGGGCTGGCTGCGGCGCGGCGAGACCGCCCCGCTGGCCGCCGTGCTGCGGCACAATCGCGACGACCTCTTCTCGCTGGCCGGCCTGCTCCCGGCCCTGGTCGGCGTCTATCGGGACCCGGCCGCCTACGGGGCAGACTGTCGGACGGTGGCCGCCGCCTGGCAACGCCGGGACCCAACGCGTGCCCTGCGCATCCTGGCCGCCAATCGGCAGGACCTGGACGCGTCGGGACTGCACGACCTGGCACGGCTGTACCGCCGGGCGGGCGATTGGGTGCAGGCGAGCGGTATCTGGGAAGCCCTGGCGGCGCGCGGGGACGCGAACGCACGGGCGGCGCTCGCGCGCTATTGCGAGCATCATCGCGGGGACCTGACGCGGGCGCTCTTACTCACGCAATCCCTGCCGCCGGGGCCGGAGCGGGAGCGCCGCCAGACGCGTCTGCGGGTCAAGCTGGGCCGTGAGCGGCCGGCGGGTCAGCTCGAACTGGCCATCGAGCCCTACTCGACCGGGACATAGTAGATCCAGGCGTCCTGGTCGACCTTCAGGTCGATCAGGCTCTGGTTGCGCACGTCCAGGTGGACATAGACCGGGGACCCGGCCGGGACAATGATCCCGTATCCGGTCGGAAAACTGATGCTGGTGTCGGTGACGTTGGAACCCAGATAGGTGTTCCCACTGTTGGCGCCATAGACATAGAGTCCGGGGCCGGCGTATTTCATGCGGAAAATACAGCCGTTGGAGTCATTGCCGGCGCATTGATACATCTCCGGTCGGGTACTCACCTCCAGGTCCACATAGAGCGCGACCTCCGCCTGCTCCGCCGCCAGCACGCTGACAATCGCCACCCGGGTCGGCGGTGTCCAGACGCCCGCCTTGTCCACGTGGCAGATGGTCCCGCGGTTGCAGAGGCCGGTGGTGGCCTTGATCACCGCGGTATTCAGCGGCCGGATCTCAGTGACCGGCGCGGCGAGGACCGCCACGGCACCGAGCAGGAGCGGGACGACGGTCAGGACCTTGGCCAGGGGGTGATCGTGGAGCATGTTGCGTTGCTACCTCAGGGTGATGGTCGCGGTGCGGAAGGCCCGTGACCGCTCGGTTCCGCGGCCGAGCGCGCGGCCTTTGTGCGTGAGCGGGACGGGGTCCAGACGATTTTCGTCAGATTGGTCAGAACCCTTTACCGCCTACCGACGCAACCAGGGTATCGATCTCGTCGAGATCCCGCGCCACCGCTTGTGAGCGTGCCTTCAGGTCCGCTACCGACTGATCTTCGGTGCTGATGCCGCGCAAGCTGCCCTTGGTGCTGGCCACCCGCGCTTGGGCCTTGGCGAGACGTTGGGCCTCGGCTCGGTTGGCTGCCGTACCCTGCGCCTTGAGAGCCGCCCGCTGCCGTGCCAGACGCTGCTCCAGGTCCGCGAGCCGCGCGTTCGCCCGATTCAGGTCGGAACGCACCGCGGCCCGCTCCTGTTCGAGTGCGCGCGCCTGCGCCTTGAGCTGTTGTCCGGCGTCGAGTTCGCCCTGATAGGTCCCCTCCCGCTCATCGATCCGCCGCTGATAGCCGCCCCCGGCCAGACCCACGATGCCGCTGACGAACCCGCCTTGATGCGGGTCAGGGCTGGTCGCGCAGCCGGTCAGGCCGAGCGCCAGCCCGGCGGTCGCCAGGCACAGGCCGCGCGTGGGCCCGCGCCAAGCCGCTCGGCGGGGAGGGGTGGTGCCGACACCCGCCGGGTTCGATGCAATCATCATGTTACCTCCTAAGCGACGGCCACGCTGCCCGCGAGACTGTCCAAGGTGTTGAGTTTGCGGCTGTAGGCCGCGAGTTCCTGCTGCATACGGCCGGTGTCGGTGCCTGGATTGTCCTGCCGATACCGGCGTTCGGCACCCTGGAACATGGTCTGTTTCTCGTGTGCGCCCTTGCTCGCCTGGGCGATAACCGCCTGATTGTCGGTGATGCGGCTGCGCATGCTCGCCACCTCGGACTGGCTCGCCTGACCCTTGCGATAGCGCTGCTCCACGGCGGCCAGCCGCTTCTTGTCCTCGGCAATGACTTGGCGGGCGCTCGCAATCAACTCTTCGGTCTCTTGATTAGAGCGACGAACGTCGGCGATCATCGCGTCGAGCTGATCTTCTTTGCTGGAGAACTGTTTTTGTTTGGAGGCGATGTAGGCACCCGCGAGTCCGCCTACCGCTCCGCCGATCGCGGCCTTCAACAGCACATCCTTGGCCTCATCACCCTGAATGACGCCCCACAGGGTGCCGGCTCCGGCGCCGATCAACACCCCTTCCCAGACCGTTTTCCGGAAGGCGTTGCTTTGCCGACGCAGTCGCTGCTCGGCCGGGGTCAGTGACGCGCTGGAAGCGGTCGGCGTTTGCGGTTGCATGCTCCCGGTGAGCGTTGACAGCCCGGTGGTCGCCAGCCCCTGGATATCGCCGGTCGTCACGCACCCGGCGGTCAACAATCCGGTCGCCAGGGCGATGATCACCGGTCCACCGTTCAAGCGCTCGAAATTTGCTCGAATCATCTCTGTTACCTTACTGAAGTCGGTCGTCGCTCGCCGGTTGCCGGTATCGGGGAAAACCCGTAAAGTCTAGAGGTGTTGCCGCCAGGCGACTGTGCGATACCACGCCGGAACGCACTGTCCGGTTGCTGCGACGAGAATCTTGGGTAGAAATCGCCGCATCACCCGATCTTTATCGTCAACTAAGGATTTCGTCATGAGCGCTTCCTGTTCGTGGGGTCGGGCGTCGGGTTTGGTGATCGCGGCGATCTGTAGCGGCTTGGCACTGAACAGCGGCGCGCTGTTGGCCCAGTCCTGCTCGGCGCCGGCCAACAACAACATCTTCAACGCCACACTTTGTGTCGATGGTCAGGTCGCGAGTATCGGTGCGAACAATATCCAGGACATCATCGACGCCATCGACGCCGCGGAACTCCGGCAGCGATTCCCGAGCTACGAAGAGGCGGTTTCCGCCGGAGCCTTCCAGCTTGACGTCCGCGGTCTGCCGGTCACCCTGGACTACGCTCAGGACTCTACGCAGTTGGCATTTTCGGTGCCGAGTCTCGGGATCAACGAGACTTTTGAAGGCGGCACCCGTGATGCCAGCAACGACCTGTTTGAAGACTACATCAAGCAGAACGGTGAAGATATCCTGCGCGAGTTGTTGCGGGTGTCCGCGGTCGACCCCCTGGCGGGCAATCCCGCCAGCTTGCTGAGCCAGATGGTCGGCGGCGACTACGAGGCCGGTGCGGACCCCGCTTACGACACCCTGGCGCCGGGCAGCGCCTTCGGCGTTGGTGCCCGATTCGGGAGCTACGGCCTGGATCGTTTCACGCAGAATGTCTACACGTTGCCGCTGTCTTACTCCTACACGTTCGCCAACTACGACAGTCTGATCGTACGGCTGCCGCTGACCTACATGGAGGTCGATGGTGCCGCGGCCTATCGTGGTCAATTGGGTCTCAGCTACAAAAAAAATATTCTCTCGCGTTGGGCGCTGACGCCGTCATTTGGTTACGGCATCGCCGGATCCACGGACCTCGGGTCGCTCGGGCACCTTCTGTCGTTGTCCGTCACCAGCGACCTGTTGCTTTTTGAGAACAGCCGTTTCTCTTTGAGCATGGGTAATCTGCTGGGCTACTATAAAACGATGCCGCTGCGCATCGGCGATTTCAATGTCGATTACAATCTGAAAAATACCATCAGCCGCAACGGGTTGTTGCTGTCCATGCCGTTGCAGAAGCGCTATTGGGGCCGGGAGTTCAGCCTCGATTTCTTCGTCGCCGGCACCTGGTTTTTCGGCGATGCACTGTACAACGACAACTACCAGGAGATCGGCATCAGCATCGGCCCCCGGCGCTCGGCCGACAAGCTGGCACCGAACCTCGCGAGTCATCCCTTCGGTCTCGGTCTGAAATACGTTTACGGGCAGGGGGACATCGACGGCTTCGAGTTGAACTTCGGCTATCGGTTTTGAACTTGCCGACCCGGCTGCCCCTACCGTGATGGCAGCGGGTCGGCGTAAACTGTCCCTGTTTTGAACCGGTTGTGAACCCGCGGGGTTGACATCGTGAAACGGGTCTTCATCAGTCATTCGAGCAAGGATGTCGGCTTTGTGCTGTCCTACATCAAGCCGGTGTTGGATCGGGCCGGGGTTTTTGCCTGGTGCTCGGCGACCGACATCCCCATGGCCGCGGACTGGGAACGGCAAATTCGCAGCGCCCTGGCGCAGACCGACTGGTTCGTGGTCGTCCTCTCCCCGGATGCCCAGCAGTCCGAGTGGGTTCAGTCCGAGACGCACTGGGCGTTGGAACATCTGCGCGGCCGGGTGATCCCGGTCATGGCACGCGGCTGCGAACCCGGCGAACTCCACCTGCGACTCGGCACCATCCAGTACATCGACTTTCGCTCCGACCCCGTCCAAGCGGCGGCGCACCTGCTCGCCCTGGTCGAGGGCAAGGTGTCGACGCCGGAACCCGCGGCGCGGCCGCTGCCCTACGCGGACCTCGAGCAAACCACCATCATCCGCGAGACCCGCCAAGCGCAGCTGCGACTGTTCATCGAATTGCCGACCGGTATCGGCGGCGAGCGCGTACTCCAGGTCCACCGGTCCGCGACCATCGGGCGTGCGGACGACGCGGACCTGCAACTGCGCGACGACTGCGTCTCCCGCAAACATGCGCGGTTCACCGTCATCACGGCGGACCAGATTCCCTTCGTGACCCTCACCGATCTCAACAGCGCGAACGGCACCTTCGTCAATCAGGTGCGCGTGCTCTCCGAGCAGCGCCTGGCGGTCGGCGATCTGCTCGAAATGGGCAATAGTCGGGTTGAGCTGCGCGCCATCGACTGACCGTCTCGCCCCAGTCAGAAGTCGCGGTCAGGTCGCTACCGGACCAACATGAACGCGCCCACCGTCCCGATCGGGCCGCGCGGATCGAAGCCCGCGGCGCGGATGGCGCCGACGATCACCGGTGGGCTGCCGCTCTTGCGCCAGTCCGGCGATAGCGCGCCCGCCAGGTGGTACAGCAAGGTGACACTGCCCGCGGGTCCGGGGGCTGTACCGGAGCCCTCGATTAAGACCCCCGGGGCGTCGCCAAAGAGGTCCGGTGCCTCGCGCACGGTGACTGCCAGTTGGATGCGGTTGGGAAACGTCAGCTGACCCGTCAGCGTGTCGCCCCCCGCGGATACCTCCAAATCGAGTGCGCCGGTGGCCCACAGCTCCGCCATGGACTGCTTGGCGGCACCCGGCGGCGTGGCGGGGATCAGGCTGTCCGGATCGAGCAGGAAGCTGGTATGGCGCCACTTGCCCGCCAGGTCCGCGAATAATGAAGAACTCATGACTGTATACCCTTGAAGTTGAGCGAAAGAACAGGGAACCGGCCCTGATCGGGCGGTCCCCCGGGAATACCCCGGACCCGAGGTCGATATCCGTCGGACAGGGCAGGGGAATAGCGGCGACCTCGCTGCCGACCGGACCCGGCTAAAGCTTGAACCAAGCGCTGCGGAACCCCTGCTTGTCAGGGTTCTGACTGGGATCCTTGCAGTCCTTCCCATTGACCTGTTCCGCGCCGTCGTCGCTCAACACCTGGATCCTGTCCGGTGCCGCTGGGTCGAGGATCAGCGCCTCCGGACGCAGCTTAGTGAAATCGATACCCGGAACCACGACGGGCGCGTCGGTCGCTGCGCCCGACCATTGATACAGATGCCACTCACCATGATCGCCGATCGGCCCCGCGACGATGAAATAGACCTTACGCTGGTGCGAGTATTCGATGCTGCGGATGCCGGAGCCGCCCAGGTCGAGCAGCACCGCCGTGCCGAGCCTGGGCGGCTTTGCCTTGTCAACGACGCCTTGCGGATTCTCCAGGGGAACCAGCAGCGCCTTGCCATCGGGAACCGGATTGCGAAAGCCGATCAACAGCGCACCGTCCGGGGTTCCGGTCAGTCCCTCGATGTTGAGGCCGGTCGCGGATTCGGGGGCATCCGTAGCCGCCACGTCCAGTTGGTAGCCCTTGAGCCCGACGGTATCGTCGGGGTCAGCAAGCACCTCCACCAGACCACTGAACGCCCCCCCGACTGGTTTGAGCCTGACACCGGTGCCGTTGGTCTCGATCTCCGTCGCGAACAAGCGGAGGCGGTTGGGGCGGGAGTCGCCCTTCGCACTCTCGCCGTGCGAGGTGATCCAGTAGATGCGCGAACCGATCAGGGCGGCACCCTCGATATCGGCCTCCGGCTTCTTTTTGTTGATGTCGAGAAAATGGGTAAGGTCCAATTTGCTGATGGGTTTGGTGGGTGCCGGGGTGGTGCCGACGGTCCCCTGATAGATCCGCAGCCAGTTGTCCTCATCATTGGCAACGACGAACCGATTACCCCCGAGTGCAACGGCGGCCGAGGCGTCGCACATGTCTGAGTACCTGACAGTCGCCAAGGGCGGATCTGCCACCGCCGCGAACGGTGCTAGAACCGCGGTGACTGCAGCGAGGATCGCGGGGGATCGTTTCATGGAATCAACGCCTGTATCTTAAGAGTTGAACACGTTCAGGTTCGGCCGGCAGGCGCATGGGCAGCGCTCCGTTCATGTCGCCCTGGCCTTGGATACCCGCATCCTTGCGGAAGGACGCTCAAGTCCGCGACGGACGGTCCGACTTCTTCGACCGGGTGGCCGAGAAACAGCGTGTCAATGCGGTTGGCGGGGGAGCTCGAACTCGGTAAGGAGCGCAGATTGAGCGCCTCGACATCATGAATTTATCCATGAACTCAATTTCGATCATGCTGGCGCGACAGGGATGGGAGGCGACCGTGTTGCCGAGGGCAATGTCGCTCAACGTTTCCTGTGGCTAAAAATTAAAGTGAGGTGCTGGTTGTTCTGAGATTCTGTGCATTTTCTGGATTAATTTTTAGCCAGATGTCACTGGCTCCTGATCGAGGGTCTGGCGTAAGGCTGTCCTTAACCGTGAATGTCAGCCTGGTATCGAACGCTGCTCTTGGAATTCCGGTGATCTCCCCATTTATCAGATTCAGGCCCACCGGCAACGAGGGTTTGACCTCCCAATATAGCGGGCGCTTGCCACCCTTGACTTGGAGTACCTGTGAATATTCAACTCCCACGGTCCCTTCAGGTAACGTCGTGGGAGTGATGTTCAGCGATGCCACTGCCTTCAGGTCCCTATCATCCCCGATCGATTTGATAAATCTTGAGGTCATCATGGAGATAAGTGGTTCACCAGAGATCCCCGCTAACAGCGACCAGCTAACGATAGTCAAATAACGAACATCATTTAGCTCGTCCGATAACAGGGTGCTGGATGTCAAGGAAAACAAAAACGGCAAGAGCAGGCTTGCGCCAATGCCGACAACAACGCAGGGTACCAGATTTTTTGAGGTAATATCTTCATTCATATTGCTGTAGAAGTAATTGACAATGCCGCCAATAGCTCCTGCAAAAACCATTGACATGAGTAATAATTGTATGTTGCTTCTATCGTCAAGCAACATCCTGGCAATCAGAAAGCAGCTTACCAGCATCAAAAAAAGCGATACGATTGCCAACCGGTCGACTACAAATTTTTTTTTCTCTTCCACCTGCGTTTCCATAACAATACCATAATACTTTAGCGCCTAAATGATTTCCCAAGCAGAACGTTTATTGGTCATATCAGGCGGATGCTAGATCCGCGCATTTTGACCGAATCGATCCTGTTCAGGGGCAGAGACCCCGCTGCCGCGTACCCCGTTAGGGCTCAGAGTCTGATGGAAATCCGCATAATCACGGGTCTGACTTCATCAATCGGTCGGTGGACCCGATGCGGCAATGATAGGACGGAGACGCAGGTTTGACTGTTCGGATATCGACGTATAGCCGTGTAAGCGGAAATACGGACAAGCAGTGGTCCTGCGGTCCTCACGCTAGCCAGCAGCTTTGCGTCATGGGAGCGCAAGCCGTGCGTCGGCGAGGCGAAACGTCCGCCACGGAGTGCAGGCCGAACTTGCGCACCAGCCGGTTGCGGTACGTGTCGACGGTGCGCGCGCCCAAGCGTAGCAGTGGGCAGAGCGTGCCAGGCTCACCCCAACATCCCCCCCTGCACCGCATACCGCACCACGTCCGCCACGGAGTGCAGCCCCAGCTTGTGCATCAGCCGATTGCGATGGGTATCCACGGTGCGCGGACTGATGTCCAGGACCCGGGCGATCTCCTTGCTGCTATGGCCCAGGGCAACCAGGCGGATGACTTCCCGTTCCCGGTTCGACAAGGCGATGGACCGTTGGCCGTTGCGCTGCAGGGCGCGGAGCTTGGCGCGGATGGAGGGGGTGACGAAGGTCCCGCCGGCGGCGATGCTGCGCACCGCCAACACCAGGTCTTCAAAGGAGTTGTCTTTGAGGATGTAGCCGGCGGCGCCCGCCGCTTGGGCCTCGAGCGCGGCGGCGGGGTCGTCGTGCATGGTGAGCAGCAGGCAGCGGGTGTCGAGCGCGGCGGCTTCGACGCGGCGGGTGACCTCGATGCCAGTGGCCTGGGGCATCGACAGGTCCAGGATGGCGATGTCCGGTTGGTGCTTCGCGATGATGCTCCAGGCGGCTGCCCCATCGGCGGCCTGGCCGAGCAGGGCGATGTCAGGCTCGGCCTGGAGCAGGGCGGCGAGGCCCTGGCGGACGATGGCGTGGTCATCGGCGAGGATGACGCCTATAGACACAGGATGGGCTCCTTGGTCAAGGGGACGCAAATGCGGACGATGGTCCCCTTGCTGGGGCTGCTGCGCACGCACGAGCGGCCGTGGACGCCGACGGCGCGCTCCTGGATCATGCACAACCCGAGCCCCGCGGGACCGGCGCCGGTGGGGTGGGTGTCGAAGCCCCGCCCGTTGTCGCTGATGGCCAGGATCAGCCGGTCGTTGGTACGCACCCGCAGGAGGACGTCGATGCGACTGGCGGCGGCGTGGCGCACGGCGTTCGACAAGGCCTCGCGGAAGGCGAGGAAGCATTGTTCCTTGACCTGGTCGTCCAGGGTGAAGGCGCAGTCGGTGGCGCTGACCTGGATATTGATGCCGGTGCGCTGGGCGGTCTCGTTGCACTGATGGCGGATGGCATCGAGCAGCGACAGGCGCTCCAGGAACAAGGGCCGCAGTTCGCAACTGACGGCGCGCAGCTCCCGCAAGGCCTCTCCGGCCTCATCGATCAGTCGATCCAAGAGCGCGACGGGCACCGTCTCTCCGTGCTCGGCCAGCGCCCGCGCCTGCTTGAGGCCCAGGTTGAGCGCCTGCATGGTCTGACCGACGCCGTCGTGCAGGGTGGCCGCCAGGTGTCCGCGGGCCTCCCGCTCGGCATCGTTGCGCAGGCGGCGCACCGCCTGAGCCTGGGCGTCGCGGGTGCGTACCGTCTGGATACCGAAGGCGAGGTCATCGGCCAACTCGGCGAGCAAGGCCACCTCGGGCACGTCGAAGGCGTCCCGCGTGTCCGCGAAGATGCTGAAGTTGCCGAAGGGTGCCGTCTGGTCGGCCCGCAGTGGCAGGGCAATCATGGAGCGGTAGCTTTGGTCCAGTGCCGCAGCGGCCCAGGGAGCAAGCGCGCAGGGGATGGACAGATCGCGCAGGATGACCGGTGCCCCGGCCTCGCAAGCGACGCGACAGGCGCTGCGTCGGTCGTCACCGTTGGCGCCCGCAAGGACGGCCGCGGCGAAGGCCGCGTCGCCCCGGCCCGCATGGCCCTCCAAGCGCAGCGGTGCCCCGTGGCGTTCCCCGGCGTAGCCGACCCACGCGAAGCCGTAGCCGCCCACTTCGACCAGGTTGGCGCAGAAGGCATTCAGGAGCGCACGTTCGTCCAGGGCGCGGGCGAGGCTGCGATTGCAGCGGGAGAGCACGGCGTGAGTGCGGTCCAGGCGGCGCAGGTCCTCCTCCGTTTGGCGGCACTGCAAATGGCCGTCGGTCATTTCGACCAGTCGTTCGATCCTGCCTCGGGCGCCGATGACAGGAGCGCGCCGGGGCGCCTGATCGGGTGGGTTTGGAAGCCGTATTGGTCCATCGCGATACCGCGCTTGATTGTTGTTGAAGTCTGCGCAAGAGTGCGGTCAATGTACTCGAATCAGGGGGCGGCAGAAAGGGCAGGCAGGCCCTTCAACCCGTTGACGGTTTACCGAGGGTCAAACCATGAGCACACAGCCGCGGCCACGCCTCACACCGCAGGATTTTCTGGCCTGGGAACGCCGGCAGAACACCCGCCACGCGTTCTTCGACGGCGAGATTATCGCTCCTGGGGTTGCGGGCCGCAGCGATGCGGTTCGTTCCTCACCGCATCCTACGGGACTGGGCGCGTCGTTCGAGCCGAGCGGGTGAGCGCGGCGGTAACCCGAGGTTCCGCGCCGGGATGTCGGGTGACGGCGTCGCCGGGCGCGGTGCCCCGGTTCTTCACCGTCACGGCGGCGCTGAAGGTCCCGCCGGCGGCGGGGCGGTTGGGCGTCAGGTCGATGGCGGTGACCGCGAAGTCCGCGATAGGCTGGGCAAAGACCCGGTAGCCCGTCATGGTGCCGTCGCCGAGCTTGCCGTAACTGTTGTCCCCCCAGGCCCAGAGGCTGCCGTCGGTCTGGAGGGCCAGGCGGTGATTAGCGCCAGCACCCAGCCGCTGCATCTCCGGAGTGTCGGCCGCGGCAACGCTCACCGCCCAAGGCGAGCCCAGCAGCGCATCCAACCCGGCGGCATCGACCCGCAGCGTCAGGCTGGCCGAACCCGCGGCGCGCTCGACCGCGTCATAGGACCCGGCCGGCAAGGCGAACAGCAGGTCTTGCACTGTCTGCTCCAGGTCATCCGTCGCCGCGACCGCCACCGGCGCGCGCAGTTCCACCCGCACGGTCAGCCAGCCGGCGGTGGCCACCTGCGCGCGCAGGGTAGCGGCAGGGGTCGCCGCCGCGTCGCCGGGCGCCGTCAGTCCGGCCGCGAACGATGCGGTTCGTGCCTCACCGCAGCCTAATTGATCTCGTGGCCGGAACACGGCCGTGATCATCGTCCCGGCCGGTACCAGGGCGTCGCGCACCGGAGGTCGAGGCTCTAGCCGGACGAGGGCCGCGCAGACGCGATGTCGACCGGCTAAAGCCTCGACCTCCAGTGTTCTTGTCAAGCCTTCGCCATGCCCGCTGCCAGGCGATCGAGGGTCGCGAGATTGCTCTGATAGCTCTTGAGTGCCTGCTCGAAACCGGAGGTCTTGACCCCGGGGTTGTTCTTCTGAAACCGCTGGATGGCGCTCTCGAACATCCGGTACTGGTCCTGTCCGCCCACCGCGGCCTTTTCCACCACCCGGCGATTGCCCCAGACCCGGCCGCGCTCTTGCTCCAACGCTTTGGCGCTGGCCTGACCCTGGGCGACCCGCTGCCGGACGGCGGATAACCGGCGCCGGTCTTCTGCGATGACGGTCGTCACATCGGCGATCAGGGTTTCGGTTTCGCGATTGGCGTTGCGCACGTCCGTGATCATGGCATCGAGTTGGTCTTCCTTGTTGGCATAGCGTTCCTGCATCCGGGCGACATAGATCCCGGCGATGGCCCCGACGCTGGCGCCGATGATGGCGCCGCCCACGGCGTCTTCGGTGTCGCCGCCGGCCGCGACGCCGATTGCGGTGCCGACCACCGCGCCGATCAGCACCCCTTGCCAGACGGTCCGGTCGAACTTCCGCGCCTGTTCGCGCAGGGCCGCTTCTTCAGGGCTCAGTGTACCCTCGTAACCGAAGGTGTCGGGCTTGCCGCCGAATGAGAATCCCCCGATCGAGAAGCGTCCCCCAACCTCGGCCGGGGGGCGCTCGGTCTGGGTTTCCAGGCCGGCGGTGCAGGCGATGAGCAGCAGGGTGGTTGCCGCCGGGAGGGTGCCGCGTCCGCGTGATGGGATCATCATGGTTGTGTTCCTGCCGATCCGCCCGCCGGTACCGTGGGTTCGATTGTTAGCAGGTCCTGCTGCCACGTCGCCTTATCCGCGGCCCCGGCCTGACGATAGGCGTCCAGGTGGCGGGCGAACAGGTCGGCATAGGGGATCAAATAGGCATTGTCCTTGGTTTTGAGCTCTTCATCGACCACCTTGAGTTCCGCGCCGACCTCGGCCGCCCCATAGTCCCGCCCCACGTTCACGACCATGTCCCCATAATAGGACAGGCTGCTGGCCATGCCTTGCTCGATCTCGGCGAGCATCCCCTGCCACTTGGTCATCTTCTCGGCCAGCGCGTCGCGCGCTTCCGCGATCAGTTTGGCGCCATTGCGCGACCCCTGGGCCTGCTCGGCGAAGGTGTCGAAGTTGCTCTGTGCCAGCCCCATCAGACCCTGCAGCACCTCGGCGCGTTTGCCGTCGGTCACCACCCGCTTGCCCATGAAGGCGCCCATCCGCAGTAGGGCGCGCACCGTGCGCGCGCGGGCCTCATTGAGCCCCGCGTGCGCCTGTTCGACGTTGCGCTGAATCAGTTCCAGCCGGGTCCGCAGCGCCTCGTCCTGCGATTGGCGCGCGACCTCCTGCAACTCGGCCAGGGCTTTATCCGAGTCGGCGCGTACGTCGCCGGTAAGACTCGGTAACCCGGACCAGGACTCCTTGATGGCATCCAGGCGTGCCGCCGAGACGATGACCGGGGCCGTGACCACCGGTCGGAAGCCCAGACTGTCGAGTGCCTTGGCGCGGCCGGTGGTGGCATTGAAATAGTTGTGCTCCTGGCGCACGGCGCTGCCGATCTGGCTCGCGGGTGTGAACACATCACCGCCGCGGCTGACGAAACCGCCGGGCTGACCATGGGGACGGCCGCGGCGGTCCAGGTGGAAGGGCGCCAGGGTCATTTCGGCCGCGTTGCCGAGCACATCATACAACCCCAGCGGGTTGGGTTTGAGCAGTCCCACCGGGTGCAGTTCACCGGCGGCGGAACCGGTGCTCTCGTGCCAGGCATAGCGCGCCAGATCGCCGTCCGGCATGGGGAAGACGGTCGCCAGAAAGTCCGTGTCATCCACCGCGAGGCCGCCGCGCGTGGCGAACTCCCATTCCTCCTCGGTCGGCAGGCGCAGGAACCCGGGTTCCTGCTCTTCCCGCGGCAGGGCCGCAGGGGCCTTGGTGAGCAGCCATTCGGTATAGCGGCGGGTGAAATCCACCGCCTCGAACCAACTCACGTCGGTCATCGGCAGGCGCCCGCGCATCGTCGGTTGGGGACAGGTGTCGGCGGTGAGTGCGGCGTATTGGTCGCGAGTGGTCTCGTATTTGGCGATGTAGTAGCGGCGCGCGGCCGCCGTGCCCATACTGAAGGCGCCGGCCAGGTGACTGAGCCGCCGGCCCTCCTTGTAGCCGCGCGCAGCGTCGGTCTGGCCGAGTTCCACCTGGCGGTCATCGAGCAGGTTCCCACCCGGAATCTCCACCGGCCGAAAGGTCATGGCGCCGCCGCAGGCCAGAGGCAGGATCAAATCCCCCGCAGCGGGCGTCGGGTTATAGAGTTTCTCAGGCCAGGTGATGGCCGGCGCGGCCGGGGCCGGGTCGGCACCGGCCGGACCCATCATCAGGCAGCAGGCCGCGGTCGCGCCCAGGAGAAACACTTTCGCGTTCATGTGCGGACAACTCCTCGTCCCGAATTCAGGGTGTGGCGTGATCATCGCGTTGATCATACATCGCGCAACCCTTCGGCCGGCTCGATGCGTGCCGCGCGCCAGCCGGCCCAGGCGGCTGAGCCGGCGGCCCCGAGCAGGGTTGCCGCGAGCGCGATCAGGAGATGCGTCGGCAGCAATCGGCAGATCGACTCATCGTTCTGGAGGCTGTCGGCGAACCAGGTGTTCAAGGCCGTGGCCACCGGCAGGTAAACCGCCAGCGCGGCCGCCGCCCCCAGCAGGGCGACCAGCACCGCCTGGGCCACCGGGAACAGGATCAGGCTCCTGGTCGGAAACCCGATCAGCCGCACCACTGCCAGCTCGCGGCGTTTGCGCTCCACGTTGGCCAGCAGATTGGCCGCCAGCGAGGCGAGGAACCCCAGGGTGCCGATCATGGCGATCAGCCAGAAGACGCGGCTGAGATTGCGGTCCAGCGCCTGCATGCCGGCGATCTCGGTAACCTGAGTGCGGACCTCCACACCGTCCGCGGCCAGGTCGGCGGCGAGTCCGGCCACCGCGTAGATACTCACCGCGTAGAGGCGAAAGCGCGCAAACTCGCGTGGCCCGCCGCGGACCGGTGCGCCCTCCCAGCCCAGCGCCGGGACGGCCAGGCCATCCCGATAGTCCTCGGTCGCCACCAGCAGGGGCAGCGGAACCAAGGCCGCCTCCTCGGCCATGGCCGCATCGGGCAGGACGCCGGTCACCGTCACCTCCCACACGGCATTTTCATCCCGCTCGTCGCGGCGGCGGTCGACCCGCGCGACCAGTCGGTCGCCCGCCGCCGCGCCCAGTTTGCGCGCGGCGGCGGCCGAGAGCACCAGTTCCGTCAGGCCGGTCGGCACCGCCGGGCCAGCCGCATCGGCCGGCGCCGCTGAGCGTCCGGATGTGAGCAGGGGTTCGCCCGCCCCGGTAGGAATCATGGAGACCACGCGCAGGTCCTGTCCGTTGGCGGTGTTCAGCAGGCGGGTCAGGCTGGCGGCGATGCGCCTGGTGTTGGGGATCAGAAAGGCGACATCGGGGCGGGCGCCGATGCGGTCGAACCAGGCCTGGTCATAGTCGCGACTCCCCAGCGGCTGGATCTCCCGATTGACCGGCGACTCGACCAGGCGCTGGGCCAGGGTGTCGACCAGACCGAACTTGAGTCCGAACAGGATCAGCAGCGGGGCCAGGACCGCCATCAATGCCAGCACGAAGCACAACGAGATCCGCTGCTCGTGGGCGAAATCCCGATAGGCCAGTCGCAAGATCTCGGGTGTGGCGCGCATCGCGATTCAAACCGGAACAGGATTCATGTACGGTCAAACCTCTCTGATTGTCAGCCCCAGAACAAGGAGCGGGTCAGGTCCCCATCACGCTCGATGCGGTGCTCCAGCACCCGCACCCCCGGCAGCCGCTCCGGCCGCCAATCATGGCTGGCGATCACCGCGCAGGCGCCCGACTGGCGCACCAGATCCAAGAACAGATCCAGGATGCGCGCCGCGTTGAGCGGGTCGACCGAGGCGGTCGGCTCGTCCGCCAGCACCACCCCCGGCCGGTGGGCCAGCGCGCGGGCAATGGCCACCCGCTGGCGTTCGCCCACCGAGAGTTGGCCTGGGCGCTTATCGAGCTGCGCGCTGATGTTCAGGCGCTCCGCCAACCGTTCGATCAATCCACCGGGATCACGTCCCAGCAGGCGGCAGGAGAGGGCGATGTTTTCCCGTGCCGTGAGGAAGGACAAGAGCCCGCCGGTTTGCAGCACATAGCCGATATGGGTCCCGCGCAACTGGCCGAGTCCGTCCAGATCGTCGCGCTGCCACAGCCGCCACAGATCGGCCGCAGTGCGATGTTCCGGGTGAAAGCTGAAGGTGCCGGCCTGATCCGGGCGCAGGGCCAGCGCCAACAGGTCGAGCAGGGTGCTCTTGCCGCTTCCGCTCGCCCCTCGCAATACCACGACTTCGCCGGGCGCGATGCGCAACTCGGGCACCCGCAGTTCAAAGGCGGTTCCGCCGCCAGCGCGGCACTTGGTCAGCCCCTGACACAGGTAGACGGGCGGGGAGGGCGCCATCAGGGCAGACTGTCCAGCGGCAGCGTGGTGACCGCTTCGCCCGGCGGGGCCGCGGGAGCCAGGTTGATCCAGCGGTCGGTCTCGTCGTGGACCTTGCGGTAGAGCATGATCTTTTCCTCGATCACGTCCAGCACTTCTTGCTGTTCCGCGTAGGAGCGGGCGAGCCAGCGCTCCGGGGTCAGATTCATGATCTGACTGGTGTAGGGCAGCCCGTCCAACCAGGCCCCCACCAGACCGACATCCGCGAGCCGTTTCACCTGGACCTGATTGACCTTGTCGGGGTCGCGCGCCAGCGCCGCCGCCGCGCCGCGAAGCTGGTCGAAGAAATCCTTGGCGTTCATGTAGGTGCGCTGGCCGGCGGCAAGAATGGCTGCCAGCGTCTCCTGGAGGTTGCTCAATTGATTCTTGGTGAGCATCACCCGCACTTCCAGCGTCTTCTGGGTCGGGTCGATCAGGTCCCGATCGGTCACCCAGGCCTCGATCAGCCGCGGCGCCCGGCTGCCGGTCTCCCGGCCCAGATAGGCCAGTTGCATGGCGCGCCCGACCAGCGCGGCCTTGCGCTCCAGCGGATCGACTGTTGGTCCCTCCGGTACCTCGATCAGGCGTCCGGATGACGCGCTCTCGAGTTGCCGCAGCAGGGCGTCGGCGAGGGTGTCCACCTGGGTGCCGAACGCCTCGACCGCGCCGCCTTCGACCGGGAAATAGAGATCCCCGGCGTCCCCCCAGCGGCTGAGTTCCCGATATTGCCGGGTCGCGCCCTCGTGGGTCTGCCGGCCCTCGCGGGTGAGCAGGTGCAGCACGGCGATGGCGATTTTGCCGCCGCCCCCGGACTGATCCTTTTCCTGGGCGAGCAGGCGCAGGCGCTCAGCGGACAGTCCGGTGCGGCCCAGCGGATCATTGGCATCGCGCGCGCCCGCGTCGGTGATCAGCACGATATAGCGGGCGTCGAAGCCGCTCCAGTCGATGCGCTCCAGGGCGTCCTGGATGCCGGCGTAGGCGTCCTCGTTGAAGCCCTTGCTGGAGACGGTCGCCTCCTTGACGCCGGCCACCTTGGCCTGAAAGGTCGCCGGGTCGCGTCCGTCCTCCAGCGTTGCCGCGACCCGGCTGACATATTCGAGTCCGGGGGCCGCCTCGACGTTGTCCCGGAAGGCGATCAGGCCGAAGCTCAGTCGTTGGCCCAGCGTCGAGCCCCGCAGTTTGTCATAAATGCGGCGGACCGCGGTGCGCGTGCGGTCGATGTACGGACCCATGCTGGTGGTGCTGTCGATCACGAAGACCACTGCGGCGCGATAGCCCGCGGGACGCGACGCGGGGGGCGTAGCCGGATTGGGCGTTGGCCGCGCGGCGGTGTCCGTGCCCAGCAGGTCCTGCTCCCCCGCCTGAAGGGTGACCGCAGCGACCTTGAGCAGCATGGTCTCATGGCCGCTCTGCAGGTACACCGGCTCGAAGGCGAGGATCGGCAGCAGATAGAACTGCTCGTTGGGGTCGATGTAGGTATCCGGCTCTTTGGCAATCACCGGAAAATCCGCCGGGAAGCGTTCGGTCTTGACCGCGGCGCGCAGGCGGTCGACTTGCGGCACCAGGTCCTCGGCCTCCAGCAGGTGCGTGAGCCGGTCATGATCGCGAAAGAACAGCGCCGGGTCACGATTGGACGTGCGCGTGAAGGCCAGCGTCAGGGTTTGGCGCCAGTCGATCGCCTGGGCCGCCGCGATCCAGCCCTGAGCCGCGTCCGCCGCGGCGCCGACTTCGATCCAGTCCTTCCCCTGGACGGCGCGCCGGTCAAAGACATAGAGCACCGATAAGGCCGGCAGCACCGGACCGGGCGCGGCCGCGCCCCCTGGCAGCCTGAGCAGTCGCGCGTCGGGTCGCGTCAGCACCCGCTGATAGAGGCCTGGCTTATCCGCAATCGACAGGGCGGTCCGGTCGGCGGTTGCTGCCGGGGCCGCCGTCACGGCGGATCCGCAGAGCACGGCCAGCGCCGCCGCGACCGGCAACAGCCTGTGAAGAGAAGACCTCATTGGATCAGTGCTCGCATGAGTTCAGATGATTTCCGGCAATCGCCATGCACCCGATGTGGCGCCCTGGGATGCCAGCCGTCCGGCATAACCGCGACCCACCGCTGGGGAGAGAGTACACCGGCCCTTGCTCAGGCTCCAGCGCTCTGACCCGACACTCATCAGATTCTCCGGCGACCAAGTGTGATGGGTTTCACAATATTGGAGGCGGCGCCTTGTTGCGTGGTGAAGTCGAAAGCGGGTACGCCGCGCCGCATCAGGATACCCAGGAATTGAGCGCGCTGGAGTCGGTCGGTCACCCGGTCCGCGAGCCCTTCGTGCATCGGCTGCGCTGCATGAACGGCTATCTCCACTTCGAAGTGGCGCGTCCGCCGGTCGTGGAGCAGGGCTATGACGCGACGCTTCACGTCATGAAATGTCTCTTGCGCCGCGGCTATGCCGGGCGGCGCCTCGCTCCGTCATTGCGCCCGCGCATTCACGATCTGATTTACCATCTGACCCCGCGCGAGTTGCTGCCCTACGATCTGTACCGACTTTACTTCCGGGTCCGCGCCGCGACGCGCGCGCGACGTCGCAACCTCGTGGTCTACAATCACTGCGAGCAGGTGCCGGACCCCGACAGCCGGATTACTCTGGAATAGCGAAAGCGTCGCGAGCGACACCGGACCCGGGATCGCGATCGAAACTGCGACCTGGTTTCCCGATGCCCCGGTGCTCGGGGGGAAGATCATCAATTCGGGCTCGATCCTCGGCGCCGACTGCGGCGTCTGCGTCGCGGGGTTTGCCGTTGCGCAGGGCCTTGTCAATACCGGCACCATCCGCGGCGCAACCGTGGCCATTCAAACCGGCGACGGGGCCGACCTCGTCGTCAATTCGGGTTCCGTCATCGGCGACAGCGGGCCGGCGATGGACCTGGGGGGCGGTGATGACAGGCTGCGGATCGCGGGCGGGTCGGCCGGTGTCCAAGGCGATATCTCCGGGGGTACCGGCAGCAATATGCTGGACCTCGCCCCGGGCGCCGGCCAGACCTTCTCCTACGCCGGCGCCATCTCCGATTTCGCCCAAGTAACCGTCGCGAGCGGTACCGTCAGGCTCTCCGGGGCGAGCGACTATGCGGGCATCACCCGCATCGACGGCGGCACCTTGAGCGCGGACAACGCGACGGGCTCGGCGACCGGCACCGGCGCGGTCGCGGTGCATGCGGGAGGTACGCTCGCCGGCAACGGAGCGGTCGCGGGGTCAGTGACGGTCGAGGACGGCGGCACCCTCTCGCCGGGGAGCAGCATCGGCGACCTGAGCGTCGGCGACCTGACCCTGGCGTCGTCCGCGGTGCTCGCCATTGCGCTCGATCCGGTCCAGGGCACTCACGACCTGGTGCGGACCAGCGGTGGGGTCACGCTCGATCTGGCCGATCTGGTCCTCTCGCTGCTGTCCGCGTCCACCTCCGGACAGTGGCTCGACATTCTGCTGAACGACGGCACCGATGCCATCGTGGGCCGCTTCGCGCAGGGCGACCGGATGATGGCCGGCTTCGCGGGCGGCGGCTACCTGTTCGCGATTCGCTACGCTGCCAACGCCGATGGCGGAGCGGTCGGCAACGACATCCGTTTGGAGTCCATCCCCGCGCCCGGCACGCTGCTCTTGCTCGGCCTCGGTGGGTTGGGCCTGGCGCGTCGGCGCCGGGCATCGGCAGAGCAGCCGTCGGACGTGATATAGCGTTCGCACCTGATATCCAGACAGACCTTCGTGTAGGGGCGGGTTTGAAACCCACCCCTACGTCCGGTTATCACGTCCGAAGGCTATATTGTCCAGCGGCCTGGGGTCAGCCGACCCGGCGCCGGGAACAAGCGCCGGTGCAGTGTGAGCGGGACCTCAAGTGAAGGGATTGCGGATCAGCAGTCGCCCGTCAAGGATCTGCCCATCTTGGAAGTCTTCCGACCATAGGGTCGTGCAGCCGGCGTTGAGGGCGCTCGCGGCGATCAAGACCTCATCGATCGGCAGCCCATAGCGGGCGGCGAGTCGCAACGCTTGGTCGTGGACCTGGATCGTCAAAGGAGGCCTTGATCATCGTTCCGGCCGGCCGCGGACGGTCCGCTACGGTAACACCGTGACCGGTAGTCCGCTGTGCGGACCGACGACGGTGCAGATCGCGCGGTGGCCGGGTTTATGACCAAGGCCTCAAAGGACATACGGCGCACAGGCCGCGCACAGTGCCCAGCAGCTCTGCGAGCTGCTGCCAATCGCATCCCAACTTACGGCGCGCGACGCTCGCCGCCTCGTTCAATACCTGCACGCTGATGGTGCCGCCGGACCCGAGCAAGGCCAGGGCGCGGTCGGCCTTGGCCTCGTCCTTGCCTAACAGGTACAGAATGATATTGGTGTCGAAGAAATCGGTCTGGGCGCTCACCCGCGGCCCTCGTTGGCCTATATCCAGAAGACAATATATCGCACGCAGAAGAAAGTAGATCGCACGGCTGGGCACAGTGTCTGGAGCGGCCTTGCCGATCGCTCGCTGGTACCTGGGACCTGCCCCCGTTCTGCTCAAAGAGCGACCTATACCGCCCGGCGGAACCTCGCCGACCGAGTGCCTTATGCAGGGCGAGCCAGGTGTTTCTCTGGGTCTTGCGATGAACGTCGTGATTGTCGGGGACCAAGAACAATCGCTCCGGCGACAGTTGAATCCGTTCGAGCAATTGAACAAAATGCCGCGTTGCGGCCTCGTACTCCTCGGCTAATCCCCAGTCGGCCGCATCCCCGGTGAAGCACACCAGGTCGACAGGTCCGTCATCCAAAATCTGTCTGAGGTTTTGCTCCCAAGCAGGTCCCAGCACGCAGCGACGCCGCCAGTTTTCGCTCTCGCGCGGCCCGCGCTCGTGCAGGTCCGAGATGTGCAGGATGCGCAGGCGATAGGTAAGTGATGGGTTGTGCATGAGGCGTCAGTGCTGTTGATGGGACAAGGCGCCGGCGTCAATGATTGTTCCCGTTCGTCGCAATCCGCTCCTGAGAGCAGGTTGTGTTCCTGCTCTCAGGAGCCAGTTAACCGGAAATCGAGCCTGACAGCTTATTCCCCCGCGGTGGCAGGTGGTTAAAATTCTACCCAACTGAGCTTCCGCCGCACGGTCATCGCACCTGCGCCAGATGCGCCTGCACCATCTTGATCTCGCCGTAGGAACAGTCATCGCCGAGCGTCTGTTTGGCGAGCCCGAGCGCCTCGGGTCCGGTCTGCTCGAGCACGGCGGCGATCCGCGCGAGCTTCGCCTCATCAATGAAATCCGTGACAGGGAGCTTGCCGCTGCGGATGTAGTGCGCCAGATGGCCCGCGATGGTGGTTGGTTGGAGCGAGCGGCGGCCGGCGATCTCGTCGATGCTCAAACCCTCCTGATACAGGTGGTAGCTGATCAGTCTGGTATTGCCTTCCGGCGCATCGGCTGCGGCCTTGGGCGGTTGGCCGGGGCGGTGGGCGGCCGCGGCACCGATCCCTTGGCTGTGGCACCAGTCGGCGACGATGGCCAGAATCTCCTGGCCGTAGCGCGCGACGGAGGGCTTGCCGATGCCTTTGACGGCGACCAGCATCTTCGAGTCCTGCGGCAGGGTGTCGGCGATCTGTCGCAGGACGGCGCGGGTCAGCACGCGATAGTGCTCCACGCCCTCGCGCGCTTCTTCCTGCGCCTTGCGGTCGCGCCAACGCAGCAGCGCCCCCAGCAGTCCGGGGCTCTCGGCCGTGTCGGGGCGCGGGTCAGGCCCCGGCCCCGTCGGCGGCCCGTCGGGCTCGGCGTCGATCCGCGCCTTGGCCAGCGCGCTCAGATGGGCCGCCGTCGCGAACCCTTCACGGCAACTCTCGATACCGGCGGTCTTGACCGCCAGCTCCGTGCGCAGCTCCGCGACGGCCTGGCCGAGCTGCTTGCCCAGCGCCTTGTTATCGGTGCCGAACGAGAAGGCGGCGAGCCAGGGGCGCAGGCCCTGCCCGAGCTGCTCGGAGAAATAGACGGACGCCTTGCGCAGGCGCTCCTGCACGCGCGCGTCGTCCTCCGGGGTCAGATCCTCCCGGAACAGCGCGCCGAGCTGGCGCCGGAACTTGGCGGCGACGGTGACCACCGCATCAACGGTCTGTCGTTCCAGAGCGTCGATGGTGTCCGCGCCGTTCGCGTCGATCACCCGCCGGTTGTCGCGCAGCAGGCCGAGCAGCCGCCGCAACCGGGCGCCGAGTGCGTCGAAATCCCAGCATTCCTGGAGGAGGCGCTGCTGGTAGGTGACGCGCGCGCGATCGATCCGGTCCTGGGTCGGCGGATGGCGGGTCGCCTCGGTGACATAGTCCGCCACCACCTGATCGGTCATGACCGCCCGGCGCGGGATGGGGGTGCCGAGTACCAGCCCCTCGAAGGTCTTGCAGCGGCTCAACGCGACATAGACCTGCCCGTGCGAGAAGGCCGCGGCGGCATCGACGATGGCCCGCTCGAAGGTCAGTCCCTGGCTCTTGTGGATGGTAATCGCCCAGGCCAGGCGCAACGGGTACTGGGTGAAACGGCCGACGACTTCCTCGGCGATCGCCTTGGTCTCTTGATCGAGGCTGTACTGGATGTTCTCCCAGGTGACCGGCTCGACCTCGATCGTGGTTGCATCATCCGGGCAGCGCACGCTGACGCGCTCGCGGCCAAGGTGGGTGACGGTGCCGATCTTGCCGTTGAAATAGCGCTTGGCCGGTCCGGCGTCGTTGCGCACGAACATGACCTGGGCGCCTTGCTTCAAGGTCAGCTTCTCGGCGGTCGGAAAGCTGTGCGCCGGGTAGTCGCCCTGGATATTCGCGGCGAAGGTGAATGACTTGGTGCCGAGTGCGGCGAGGCGCGTTTCATTGATGCGATCGGCGCCCTGGTTGTGCGTCGTCAGGGTGATATAGCCCGCCGACTCACTGGGCCGGAAGTCGGGTTGATAGCGTGCATTCAGCCGCTCCAGGGTGGCGTCGTCCAGCCGGTTGTCGCGCACGCGATTGAGCAGTTCGATGAAATCCGCGTCGGACTGGCGGTAGATGTGCTCCAGTTCAATAGGTACCATCTCGGTTGCCTGCAGCGCCCGGCTGCCGAAGAAATACGCGGAGTCATAGAACTCCCGGAGGATGGCCCAGTCCGCCCCGGGCACCACGGGCGCAAGCTGATGCAGGTCGCCGATCATCAGCAGCTGGACGCCGCCGAAGGGCCGGTCGGAGTCGCGCTCCCGGCGCAGCACGAAATCGACCGCATCGAGCAGGTCGCAGCGCACCATGCTGATCTCGTCGATGATGAGCAGGTCCAGGCCCTGGACGATCTCGCGCTTCTGTCGGCGCAAGCGCCGCTCCGTGGCCTGGCGCTCGCCGTCTCCGCCGGGCACGAAGGGTCCGAACGGAAGCTGGAAGAACGAATGCAGAGTCACGCCGCCGGCATTGATCGCGGCCACCCCGGTCGGGGCGGTGACGATGGTGCGCTTGGGCAGGTCAGCTTTGAGCGCGTGCAGGAAGGTGGTCTTGCCGGTCCCGGCCTTGCCGGTCAGAAAGACATTCAGATCCGTGCCGCGGATGAGTTCCTGCGCCAACTGCAACTGTGGATTGCGCATATCCGTCTCGACAACTGTGCGGGGCGGCGGTCATTGTGCGGCTTTTCCGGCCTGGCGGCCAGTCGCGGGGCGGGTTCGCGCGGGCAGGCCCGCCCAACCCACGGTTTGGCGAGACCGGTGCGCGCACCCGCTCGGCCGGAATGGCGTCGCATTCGGCCTGGGTGCCGTGGCCGCGCCTTGGCGCCGCGGGAGCGGGGGCGGTGGAGCTGCACGGCGAGGCGCGCCGGTTGTGATCTCCGGTGAAGGCCACGGACCTCGGATTCCGTGTCAAGATCCGCCCGCGCGGCCGCCACCGGGGAGCACCCGGATCCACGGGGCTGGACAAGGGCGACCGCGTCGCATTGATGTCTGTCCTGGCCGGACCCTACCGGTCGACCCGGCCCACTACCCAGAGGTATCCGATGAAGGTTTCGATCCGTCGCGTCATCCTCGCGTCCCTGCTGCTGCCGCTCATCAGTGCGGCTGCAGCGCTCGATGGCGCCGCACTCTACGCCGGCAAGACCTGCTTCACCTGTCACGGCCAGGATGGCAAAACCCCGACCATGTCGATCTATCCGCGCCTGGCCGGCCAGAATGCGGATTATGCCTATGCCCAGATGCTCGACATCAAGAGCGGGGTGCGCAGCAATGGTCAGAGCGCGGCCATGCGCGGGGCGATGATCATGGTGAACGAAGCGCAGATGCGGGCCATCGCCGACTGGCTCGCGACGCTCAAGTGATCACAGACGCGCGCGTGCGCACCGAAGCGCCGCCCGCCGGGCCGCGGCCGGAACCATGATCAGCCCCGTGCAGGCCCATCGGACACATTTCTTTACTCATCAATAAATGCTTATAGGCTAATATTTAGGGGCGGCTGAGCGTCTTCGGAGTCGTCCGGGCACGGTGGTTCGACCTGCGTCATGCTCTTCCCAGGAAGATCGCGGCAGTCGCGTCAATCGGGAGTATCCCTTCATGTGCTTGCGTCGTTCCCTGGCGGCCATCGCCGCGTTTACCATCTTGATGGTGTGCATCCCCAGCGCGGCCCTGGCCGCAAACTGGTACGTATCGCCCGCCGGCAACGACGCCGGCGACGGCTCCGCGGCCTACCCCTGGCGCACGATCGCCCACGCGGCCGCCGCCGCCCTGCAGCCCGGCGATCAGGTCCTGATCGCCCCCGGCACCTATGCCGAGGCGATCGCCCTGACCCGTTCCGGCGCGCCGATCGTCCCGGTCACCACCGGGGTCGCGGTCGCCGGGGCCGATACCATCCGCTTCCCGGTCGGCACCGATCTGTCCGGGATCGATCCGGCCGGTCATCCGGGTGAATACCGGCTCTATGTTTATCGCAGTTGGCGCGCCAACAACGGTGTCTTCGAGATCCTGGAGACCGGCAGTGATGCGGCCGGACCCTGGGTCCGGGCCGCCGGAGCCGCCTTCAGCGACGAGTCCGGCACCGCCGGCGACGCCCGTTATCTGACCGCCGCGGTCGGCCGGCCGATCATCTTCCGCAATGCCTCTCCGGATCCGGCCAATCAACGGGTGTTGCTGGATGCAAGCACCAAACCCGCCATCTACACCATGATCTATATCGGCCGTTATCGCGACTATGACGATGCGGACCCGGTCGACTGGAACATCGTCGACGGCATCGACGCCACCGGTTCGCACCAGGGCGGGGGCGTGCATCTCCAGGATTCGAGTTTCAACGTCGTCATGAACAGCCGGTTCTATGACCTGCAGGGTGCCGGGATCCTCATTGCCGGTAACCAGGGCGAGCCGTCGCGCTACAACCTGATCTGGAACAATACCCTTTACAACACCCCGACCGAGGGCATCTATGTCGGTGCCGGCGGTCATGGTCCGGCGGCCAATCACGCCTATTACACTCATGTGATCGGCAACGACATTTCCACCCAGGGCAGCGCCGCCAACGCGATCATGGAGAACGCGGTCGACTTGAAGGAGTTCAACTTGGGCGATGTGGTCGCGGGCAATTTCATCCATGACTACGCGCTGATCAGCCCATCCAACGGCGCCATCGACATCCGCGACGGCAAGCAGTCCGTGCTGATCTACAACAACCGCGTTCACAACATCGGCAAGGCCAACACCGGGGCCAACAGCATCATCCATCTCTATGCGGGCAGCGACGACATTGCCATCTTCGATAACGAACTCGCCGATACCACCGGCGTCGGCGCCGGGATCTACGCATTCAACGTGGACGGCGGCGGGTCGAGCGGTGTGCTCATCGCCAACAACAGCGTGCGTGGCTTCAATCGCGGCCTTCTGCTGGAGCAATACGGGGGTATCACCGATGTGCGTTTCGCCAACAACGTCTTCGATTTCAGCAGCGGCGGCATCGTCGAATGGGGCACGGCCGGGCGGTTCACCTTCTCTCATAACCTCTATGCCGCCAACCCGGGGGCCTATGCGAGCGAGCCCGGACGCTTGATCGCCAATCCGCAATGGCGCAATCCGGCGGCCGGTGACCTGCGCCCGGCGGCCACCAGCCCGGCGGTCGATACGGGCCTGGAACTCGCCGCCGTCGCCCTCGATCTGGAATTGACTCCCAGACCCTCCGGCAGCGCCTGGGACCGTGGTGCCTATGAACTCCAGGCCGGCCCGCTGCCGCCGCCGACGGCGGGATTCGACGCCGCGCCGAGCACCGGGGCCGCCCCGCTGCACGTCCAGTTCAGTGACCGTTCCACCGCTGCCGCCGCCTGGTCCTGGACCTTCGGTGACGGCGGCAGCTCCACCCTGGCCGCGCCGACCCATGTCTACACCACGCCCGGCACCTACAGCGTCACCCTCACGGTCAGCAACGACACCGGCGGCGACAGCCTGACCCGCACCGGCCTGATCGCGGTGGTACCGCCGGCCGCCCGCCAAACGGTGCTTTCCAGCGACTTCGAGACCGGGCTCGCGGGTTGGTACCGCCAAGGCAAAATCGCCTGGTACGCGGGCGATCCTAAGCACGGGACTCATGCCATGCGCTTCACCGGCAACAATGTCTGGGTCGAGCGGTGGCGCTCTACCGCCGGTTACCAGGATCTCGTGTTATCGGTCTATCTGGGCGCCAAGTCGTTTGAAAACTGGGAGTACCTGATCCTCTATTGGACCGACGGCCAGACCTGGTATGAACCGTTGACCATCGACAACCACCACCCGGCCGGCGCTGGGCAACTGCATCTGCTCGAGATCGCCCTGCCGGCCGCCGCCGCCAATAACCCGGCGTTCGGCATCGCCTTCGGCATGTGGGACACCGACACCAACGACTTCGCCTACATCGACGACGTGCTGGTGACCGGCGTGCCCATCAGTCCGTAGGGCGGATCAGGCGACGGCCCGATGGCGTCGCGCGCCTGCCAACTGGTGATGATCCCAGGATCAACGGGTTGACAGTGTCGTCCACCGGGGGCTAGCGTTCCTTGGCAACCACACGAGGAGCCCACCATGAGCGCGCGTCCACAACCGCGGCCGACCTTGTACGAACAGCTTGAGGCCCTGCCGGAAGGGCTGACCGGGGAAATTCTCAACGGCCAACTCTACGCCCAGCCCCGCCCAAGCGGTCCGCATGGTTTCACTGCCTCGTCACTGGGATATGACCTGATCGGTCCCTTCCAGCGGGGCCGGGGCGGTCCTGGGGGCTGGTGGATCATCGACGAGCCTGAACTTCATTTCATCCACAACGCGGAAGTCGACGTCCCCGACTTGGCGGGTTGGCGCTGTAGCCGATTGCCGCTGATTCCCACGGATCATCGCTTTACCGTCGTGCCGGATTGGGTCTGTGAGGTCCTGTCGCCTTCCACCGAGAGCAAGGATCGCGAGGTCACGATGCCCATCTACGCCCAGTTCGGGGTCGCCTACGCCTGGCTGATCGATCCGCGTGCGCACACCCTGGAAGCCTACGCCCTGGATGGCGGGGTCTGGCGCGAAATCGGGCGTTTCGCCGGCGGTGCACGGGTGTCGGTCCCACCCTTCGAGGCGGCAACGATCAGTCTCGATGACCTGTGGGCACCGACTTAGCGGCGCGCTGGGGGAAAGAGTCCGCTTGGTTGGGGTTCGTTCCCCGGTTTGGGTCCGGTGCCGACCGCGGCGGCGGCGTCCGGCGCCAATTCCGCGGCGACCGCGCCGGTGCCCGCGGGGTGCTGAAACGCGGGGCGCAGCCGGCGGATCAGGCCGCGGCGTTCCTCGGCGGCCCGCTCGGCGTTGAGTGCGACCAGGCGTTGTAGGATGAGTTCCTCAACGTCGGCGGGCGGGGTGGCGGACGCGGTCTCTCCTGATGCGGTTCCTGCGTCACCGCATCCTACAGGGCGCGGTGCCAACAGGGCCGCGGTGAGGTCGTCCCAGCCATAGGCGGCCAGCACGGCGGCGTCGAGTTCGTCATGGAGCTGACGCAGGATCGCGACCAGCCCTTGCTCATGGATCACCCGGTCCTTGGGGCTCAGCGGCGCACCAGTGCGCAGGTGCTCCAGGACGTTGTACATCCCGGTCATGGTCAGGCCCGGATGCAGCGCCTGGCGCTGTTTGCGGTGCGCGTCCAGACCGCTCCGGCTTCACCCGCTCCAGCACCCATTGATAGATCTCCGGGTAGCGCCCCCTGACCTCATCCGCGGTGAGGCCGAACAGGTCGATGACCAGAACCCCGCGCGGGGTCTGGGTCAAGTCGCGGCCGTTGCGGTCGTACCGCAGGTGCCGCTCCAGCTCCGGCAGTCGGCCGAGCCCCAGGTCCGCCGCCTGGTCTGGCGTGACGATGAAACCTGCCCCGTGCAGTTTGACACCGGGCGAGGAGCGGCCCAGGTTGGCCAGCAGCGGGACCGCCGAAGCCACATCCGCCCCGATCCGCAGGTCGGTATGGATGGGTCCCGCGGTGCGCTCCAGATCGACCTCCAGCCCCGCGCCCTGGCCGGGGCGCTCGGCCGTCACCCGCTCCAGCACACCGGGAAAGGTCCCCGCCTGGCCGACGGTCATGCCGATGCGCACCGCGGCCCCGTCGGCGGCATCCACCCAGGGGGTGATCCCGCACCGCGTAGCACAGCGACAGCGGTTCGGCGGCGCTGCGATGCCGCTCCAGCACGCGCCGGTTGAAGGTCTGACGCAGGCTGTTGGTGGTGATGAAGCCGAAGCGGCGCAGGTGGCCGGCACGCGTCAGGGCGGCGGCGCGTTCCCACCAGTACATGACATAGTCGGCGGACTCGGGGACCTCGGGCCAGGCGGCGCGCAGGGCCTCCACGTAGCCGTCGCCGAGTGCGCGGCGCATGGTTGACGCGCCGATGAACGGCGGATTGCCGACCACGAAATCCGCCTCGGGCCATTGCGCCGGGCGCGGATTGACATAGCGTTCCAGCGCGACGCGGGCGGTTTCATCCGGGACCGGTTCGCCGGTCACCGGGTGGGGCTTGGTGGTGCGTCCGTCCCAGCGGGTGATAGTTTGGCCGGCGGCGTCGGTGACGAACTCCACACGGTCGGCGTCGAGCACGGCGTCGCGGCACTGGATGTTGCGAAAGTCGCGGATCACCGGCTCCGGCGGGTTGACCGCGCCATGGGTGCGAAAATGCCATTGCAGATACGCGTGGAATCCTGGTTGGGCAAGAATGACACTCGGGTGATTTTCGGGAACGGACGGATTTACCGACGTTTCGGGGCGACTGAAGTCGCCCCTACATTCGCCAGCCCAGCCTTGATCATCGTTCCGGCCGGCCGCGGACGGTCCGCACAGCGGACCCTACGGTAACACCGTGACCCGTAGGGTCCGCTGTGCGGACCGACGACCGTGCCGATCGCGCGGTGGCCGGGTGTATGACCAAGGCCGCCAGCCCGTAGGGCGCAATAGGCTACTGCCGTATTGCGTCGCGGCCCCGGCTCGGAAATCTGTTCCACAGATGTCACAGATGAAAATACGATGAACATAGCTTAGCGTCGTCATTGCCCCGCCGATCATCCCGATCAGGCGGCGACGCGATCCCGCCCCGCGTGCTTGGCTTGAAAGACCAGATCGTCGACCCGCTTGAGCCACTGGTCCAGGGTCTCCGTGGGACTGTAGGCGGCGACGCCGAAGCTGGCGGTCACCGAACTGTCACCTGGTTTGCCGTGCAGCCCCCGCCGAAGGGCCTCAGCGAGGGTGATGGCGTGTGCGAATGGGGTTTCCGGAAGCAGAACCATGAACTCCTCTCCGCCCCACCGTGCGAGTGTGTCGCTGCGGCGCAAGCGGCGCCGCACCTGCTGGACGACCGCGACCAGCACCGCATCGCCGCGGTCATGTCCATGGGTGTCATTGATCGCTTTGAAGTGATCGAGATCGAACATGATCAAGGCCAGCGGCCGACCGTAGCGTTGGGCGCGCTGCGTCTCGCTCTCCAGCGCCTGCATCAGATAACGGCGGTTCATGGCGCCGGTGAGCGGGTCGGTAACGGCGAGATTGCGCAATTCCTGTTCCATGCGCTTGCGCTCGGCGACGTCGAGGGCCAGGCACAGGATGTGCCCCTGGTTGCCGGGCAGCAGGGCATCGACGAGCAGGACCTGCGTGCGTGAACCGTCCCGGCGCAGATACTCTTTTTCGTAGGGCGTGCAGGTGCCTCGCGCATGCAACTCGGCCAGCGCCTGTTCATCGGCCGGCAGCCATTCCGGCGGGGTCACGTTGCGCCAACTGGCATTCCCTTGCGCCAGTTCCACATGCGTATAGCCCACCAGATCGAGATAGTAGTCATTGGCCTCCAGGATCTCGCCCGATGCCGCACACAGAGCGATACCGATCACATTGGCGTTTACCAGGCCCTGGTAGCGCGCCTGCGCAGCCCGCGCCGCCGCCACCGCCAGCCGCCGTTCGGTGATGTCCGTGGCCGCTCCGACCAGGCGGTGCAAGCGGCCCGTCGCGTCGAAGAAACCGCGCCCCGATTCCTCGAGAATGACCAGGGCGCCGTCGCCGCGGGTATAGTGGTATTCGATACGGTAGCGATCCATGCCCGGTGTCAGCGACGCCAGCGTCGCGGTGAAACGCTCCCGATCAGCCGGTACGATCCGGTCGAAATGGTCCCGGCCGGTCTCCTGTTCCACCTGGGCGGGCGACAAACCGAGGATGTCGCCGGAATTGGCACTGCGCCGCACCTGGTCGCCGACAGTCGCCCACTCGAAGGCGAACGACCGGCTGACCTCCATCGCCAACTGCAGCCGCTCTTCGCTGGCCCGCAGGGCGTGCTCCGCCAGGGTCCGTTCGGCACGCTCGGCCTCGAGCCGATCACGCGTGACACTGGTGTCCTGGAGCTGATCCAGCATCCGGTCGAAGGCCTGCGCCAATTCGCCGAGTTCGTCCCGGCGTCGGCTCTTGATGCGTGTCTCGATGTCGCCGTCAGCGATTCGAATCGCGGCAGCGCGGATCTGCGCTACGGGACCCAGGACCGCCCGTTGGAACGTCAGATAGAATCCCAGCCCCAGCCCGACCATGGTGACCAACAGGACGCCGAGCGCGAACTTTTCCCGCGCGGTGACCGCGATCAGTCGCTCCACTGCATGATGCAACACCTTATTCATGCTCCGGGCAAGCGCATCGCTGTCCGCCAGGATCCGGTCCGTGATCGCGACGCCCCCGTCGGCAACGCCTGATTCATTCGCGGGGAAGTGTCGGTGCAGATGGTTCACCGATTGACGTAAATCGTTCCAGTCCCGGGCCACCTGCGCGTTGTTCTCGGCCATGACCGCGATGGTCCCAGCCTCCCGTTCGAGTAACCGGTCGATGGCCGTGAACGCTGTCGCCACCGGGGCGCGCCGCTCGCCCGCCGGGTGCAGCAGGTGGTCGAAAACGGCGGTCCGGAGTTGGGTGATCTGAGCCCTCAGTGACCCCGTCAGCGCCAGGTCTCGTGCGACGCGTGTCCTTGCTTCGTAAGTCACCATGAAGACCCCGAGCAGCATCAGGAAGACGAGCGCCGACACGAGTGCGACGATACGGGCACGAGTATGCAGGGTCATGACGGCGCTCCGATCCTCGATAGGTCGTCGATTTCGGGCGTGGCCGCGTCAAGCCAAAGCGTCAATGATCCACGACGGGTGATAGGTCGGCAGTCACGCCCGCCGCCGGGCTCGGGGGGAGCTGCCGGTGCGCGCCCGACCCGCGCATGCTTCGATCGGCGGTCAACTGGCATCCACTGTTGGTTCCGTGGCGGGTGTTACCTCTATTGTAGGGTAAATTCTCCGGCTTTCGCAGCGCGCTGACGCCTGGGGCGCAAATCGGTAAGGGTCGCCTCGACCCAGTCCCCCGATCGCGCGTCGGTTGCGCTGTCTCGTCACATCAATCAGGGTGTCGGGAAGCGAGGGCGAGATTGAGCTTCAGGACATGCACCCGCGGTTCGCCAAACACGCCCCATTGCCGGCCTTCGGTGCATTCCGCGACCAGGGCGCTGAGGGCCGCGGGACTGAGTTGCCGGGCCCGCGCCACCCGGGCCACTTGATAGTGGGCGGCGGCGGGGCTGATGTGCGGGTCCAGACCGCTGCCGGAGGCGGTGATCAGGTCGATCGGGATCGGCAGGCTGTTGCCCGGATCGGCTGCCTTCAGGGCCGCGATCCGTGCCTTGACGGCATCCGTCAGGGCCGGATTGAGCGGCCCCTGATTGGATCCGCCGGACGCCGCGGCGTTGTAGGGTCGCGGTGCGGTGGCGGACGGACGGCCCCAGAAATAGTCCGGGGCGGTGAAGTTCTGGCCGATGAGGGTGGAGCCCACGGGTGTGCCGTCGACGCGCAGCAGGCTGCCCTGCGCGGCCTCCGGAAAGACCAGCTTGGCGATGCCGGTGACCGCCAGGGGATAGCCGATGCCGGTGACGAGCGTCAATAGCAGGAAGACTGAAAGGGCGGGACGTACCAGTGCTGCCATGAGGATGCTCCTGAGCTTAGGCGAGGCCGATGGCGCCAAGGGTGAGATCGATCAGCTTGATGCCGATGAAGGGCACGACGACCCCGCCGAGCCCATAGATCGCCAGGTTGCGCCGCAGCAGGGCCGCGGCGCCGACGGCGCGGTAGGTGACGCCCTTGAGCGCCAGCGGGATGAGAAACATGATGATCAAGGCGTTGAAGATGACCGCCGAGAGGATGGCCGAGGCCGGGCTGGTCAGCCCCATGACGTTGAGTGCGGCAAGCTGCGGATAGGTGGTGACGAAGGCCGCCGGGACGATGGCGAAGTATTTGGCGATGTCGTTGGCAATCGAGAAGGTGGTCAGCGACCCGCGCGTCATCAGCATCTGCTTGCCGGTCTCGACCACCTCGATCAGCTTGGTCGGATTGGAGTCGAGATCGACCATATTGCCGGCCTCCTTGGCGGCCTGGGTGCCGGTGTTCATGGCCACCGCCACGTCCGCCTGGGCCAGGGCCGGGGCATCGTTGGTGCCGTCACCCGTCATGGCCACGAGCCGGCCTGCAGCCTGGTGCTGACGGATCAGGGCGAGCTTGGCCTCCGGCGTGGCCTCGGCGAGGAAGTCGTCGACGCCGGCCTCGGCGGCGATGGCGGCGGCGGTCAGGCGGTTGTCGCCGGTGATCATGATGGTGCGGATGCCCATGCGGCGCAGTTCGGCAAAGCGCTCCTTGATGCCGCCCTTGACGATGTCCTTGAGCTCGACGACGCCCAGCACCCGGTCGCCCTCGGCCACCACCAGCGGCGTACTGCCGCGGCGTGCGACCTCCTCGACCGTACCGAGTAACGCGGGCGGAAACCGGCCGCCGAGTCCTTCGATATGGGTGCGGATGGCATCCGCGGCGCCCTTGCGGATCTGCGTGCCGTGCACATCGACCCCGCTCATCCGGGTCTGGGCCGAGAAATGTACAAACTGTGCATCCAGTGCGTGGATGTCGCGCTCACGCAGACCGAATCGTTGCTTGGCCAGCACCATGATGCTTCGGCCCTCCGGGGTCTCGTCGGCGAGCGAGGCGAGCTGCGCGGCGCTTGCCAGTTCGGCCTCCGGGACGCCGGCGACCGGCAGAAAGGCCGCAGCCTGGCGGTTGCCGAGCGTGATGGTCCCGGTCTTATCCAGCAGCAGCACATCCACGTCGCCGGCGGCCTCGACCGCGCGGCCCGAGGTGGCGATGACATTGGCCTGCATCATGCGGCTCATGCCCGCGACGCCGATGGCGGAGAGCAGGCCGGCGATGGTGGTCGGGATCAGGCAGACCAGGAGCGCAATCAGCACCGTGAGGCTGACCGGCGTGCCGGCGCCCGCCACCGCGACGCTGAACAGCGAAAAGGGCAGCAGGGTGACGGTGACCACGAGGAAGACGATGGTCAGCGCGACCAGCAGGATGGTCAGCGCGATCTCGTTCGGGGTCTTGCGGCGTTGCGCACCCTCCACCATCGCGATCATCCGGTCGACGAAGGTCTCGCCCGGGTTGACCGTCACGCGCACCACCAGCCAGTCGGACAGCACCCGGGTCCCGCCGGTCACCGCCGAGAAATCGCCGCCGGCCTCGCGGATGACCGGCGCCGATTCACCGGTGATGGCGGACTCATCCACCGCGGCCACGCCTTCGATGACCTCGCCGTCGGCCGGGATGGTGTCGCCGGCCTCCGCCAGAAACAGGTCACCCTTGCGCAGGTCGGCGGCGGCGACCTGATCCCAGGGCGCATCGATCGTTGGTGCCTTGAGCCGCTTGGCCGCGGTCTCCCGCTTGAGCCCGCGCAGCGCGGCCGCCTGCGCCTTGCTGCGGCCCTCGGCGAGCGCCTCCGCGAAGTTGGCGAACAGCACCGTGAACCACAGCCAGCACGCGACGGCGAGGATGAACCCCGGCGCGGTCTCGCCCTGGCCGAGCAGGGCCTGGACCCACAGCACCGTCGTCAGGATGCTGCCGACATAGACCACGAACATCACCGGGTTGCGCCACTGCACCGTCGGGTTGAGTTTCCGGAAGGCGTCGCGGATCGCCGGCGTCACGAGCGCCGGGTCGAACATGGCAAGTTGCTTGTGTGACATGGTGTTCTCCCGATTGCGCGATTGGCGGCTCAGGCGACGGACCGGAGCATCAGTTGCTCGACCACCGGCCCGAGCGCCAGCGCGGGGACGTAGTTCAGGGCGCCGACCAGCACCACGGTGCCGATCAGCAGCACGACGAACAAGACATCGCGGGTCGGCATGGTGCCGGCGCTCGCCGCGATGCGCGGCTTGGCGGCCAGGCTGCCGGCCAGGGCCAGCACCGCGACGATGACACCGAAGCGACCGAACCACATGGCGGCCCCCAGCATGCCGTTGTAGAACGGCGTGTTCGCCGACAGGCCGGCAAAGGCGCTGCCGTTGTTGTTGGCCGCCGAGGTGAAGGCGTAGAGGATCTCGGTCAAGCCGTGCGGCCCCGGGTTGGCGATCCCGGCGACGCCCGCGGCCGTCGTCACCGCGATAGCGGTGCCGGCCAGCACCAGGATGGGGGTGACCAGGATCGCGATGGCGACCATCTTCATGTCGAAGGCTTCGATTTTCTTACCCAGGTATTCCGGCGTGCGGCCAATCATCAGTCCGGCGATGAAGACCGCCATCACCGCGAACACCAGCAGCCCGTAGAGCCCGGTGCCGACGCCGCCGAACACCACCTCACCGAGCATCATGTTCCATAGCGTCATGAAGCCGCCCAGCGGCATGAAGGAGTCGTGCATGGAATTCACGGCACCGCAGGAAGCCAGGGTGGTGATGGCGGCGAACAGACCCGACTCGGCGCTGCCGAAACGCGTCTCCTTGCCCTCCAGGTTGCCGGGAGACAGGTCGACACCGAGATTGGCCAGCAGCGGGTTACCCTGCTGCTCGAAGTGCATCGCCGCGACGGCCATGCCGATGAACATCAGGGTCATCGCGGTCAGCAGGGCCCAACCCTGGCGGGCATCGCCGACCATGCGGCCAAAGGTCGTGCACAGCGCCGCCGGGATCAGGAAGATCAACAGCATCTGCATGAAATTGGTGAGCGGGGTCGGGTTCTCGTAGGGGTGCGCCGAGTTGGCGTTGAAGAAGCCGCCGCCGTTGGTACCAAGCATTTTGATCGCCTCCTGCGAGGCGACCGGACCCATGGCCAGGGTCTGGGTCCGGCTGGTGGTGGGCGCGGTGAGCACGCCGCCTTGCGCGTCCTGCAGCGCCAGGCCGGCGGCGTCGAGCCGCGGTGTGTCGTACCGCGTGACATCCAGGGTCGTCACGTCCTGGTAGGGGCTGAAGTTCTGGATCACGCCCTGGCTGACCAGGACCACCGCGAAGATCAGCGCGATCGGCAGCAGCACATAGAGCGTCACCCGGCTGAGATCGACCCAGGCGTTGCCGATGGTCTGGGCCGAGTGTCCGGCAAAACCGCGGATCAAGGCGATGACCACCACGATGCCGGTGGCGGCGGACAGGAAGTTCTGTACCGCGAGCCCCAGCATTTGCGTGAGGTAACTCATCGTCGTCTCGCCGCCGTAGCCTTGCCAGTTGGTGTTGGTGGCAAAGCTGATGGCGGTGTTGAAGGACGAATCCGGGCTGACGTTGGGCAACCCCTGGGGATTGAGCGGCAACCAGAGTTGCAGCCGTTGCAGGGCGTAGACGGCCAGGGCACCGATCAGGTTGAACAGCAGGAGCGCCAGGGCATAGTGCAGCCAGTCCATCTCCTCATCCCTGCGCACCCCGCACAGGCGGTAGAGCGGGGACTCGAAACCGCCGCGTAAACCCAGGCCCAGGAGCGGGCGGCCTTCCATCACGTTCGCGATGTAGCGGCCGAGCGGCCAGACCGCGAGCAGCAGGACCAAGAGATAGAGCCCGAGGATGAGCCAGGCATGGTGGGTCATAGAAAGCCCTCCGGGTTGAGCAGGGCCGCGATCAGGTAGACCAGGAGCGCGACCGCGACCACGGCGCTGACGATCAGCAACCAGTTCATTTCGCACCTCCCAGCCTGGCGCAGCCGCAGGCGAGTCCGACCGCCAGTGCGAACAACAGCAAGATACCCGCGAGATAGAAGAGATCCACGATGTGCCTCGATGACGGACCTTGGTGTCCATCATGCTAAGAAACGCGGTCTCAAGATGCTCGAAAGATCCTGGGCAGGCCGCATCAAAATCCTGTAAAGATCGTGCAGTCGTGGTTGACGAGGGTCACCGACCGGCTACAGTCTGATCTCTGATGGCGATTCGCCGGCGGCTCCTGAACCCGTCAACGGCTGGAGGTCCAACGCGGATGATCAACGACGGCCGCCCCGATCCCGATGCTCTGCTGGAGCGGGTCCAGCAAGCGGAAGCGCTGCAGCAGCGCGGCCGGCTGAAGGTCTTTTTCGGCGGTTGCGCCGGAGTCGGCAAGACCTATGCCATGCTCAACGCCGCCCGCGAGCAGAACGCCAAGGGGGTCGACCTGGTGGTCGGTTTGGTCGAGACCCACGGGCGCGCCGAGACCGAGCAATTGCTGCTGGGTCTGGAGATGCTGCCGCGGCAGCAGGTTTCCTATCGCGGCCGGGTGCTGCCGGAATTCGATCTGGACGGGGCGCTGGCGCGGCGGCCCGCGCTGCTCCTGGTGGACGAACTCGCCCACTCCAATCTGCCCGGCTCCCGCCACCCCAAACGCTGGCAGGATGTCGAGGAGCTGCTGGCGGCCGGGATCGACTGCTACACCACACTGAACGTTCAGCACCTGGAGAGCCTGAACGACATCGTGGGGCAAATCACCGGGGTGCGGGTGCGCGAGACCGTGCCGGACCGGGTCTTCGAGCTGGCCGATGAGGTCACGCTGGTGGATTTGCCCCCGGAGGAACTGCTCCAGCGCCTCAAGGAGGGGAAGGTCTATCTCCCAGGGCAGGCGCAGCAGGCGGCACAGAGCTTCTTTCGCAAGGGCAACCTGCTGGCACTGCGTGAACTGGCCCTGCGCCGCACCGCGGATCGGGTGGATGTGCAGATGCGCGACTATCGCGCGGATCAGGCCATCAGCCAGGTGTGGCAGGCCAAGGAGCGGCTGATGGTGTGCATCGGCCCGGGTCCGGGCGCGGAGCGTCTGGTGCGCAGCGCGGCGCGGCTTGCCGCCAGCCTGCGCGCGGACTGGCTGGCGGTCTACGTGGAGACCCCGCGGCTGCAGCGGCTGTCGGCGGCGCGCCGCGCCGGGATTCTGAAGCTGCTGAAGCTGGCGCAGGATTTGGGGGCCGAGGGCGTCTCGCTCTCCGGCACCGAGTTGGTCCCGACCCTGCTGGCCTATGCCCGCGGGCGCAATGTCTCCAAACTGGTGGTCGGGCGCTCGGGCAAACCGTTGCTGCGACGGCTGCTCCAGCCCAGCCCGGCCGACCGGCTCGCGAGCCAGGTGGACATGGACGTGTATCTGGTCGGACACGAGCACCGGTCGGATGAGCCGGCGCTGCCGCCGGCGATGTTTGGCCTGGGGTCCGGTGAGCGGCGCAGCCCGCCGGTGCGTTACCTGTGGGCGACCCTGGCCTGTGTGGTGGTCACCGGGGCCGCGGCCCTGTTGGGCCAGGTCTTCGACCCGGCCAACCTGATCATGTGCTACCTGCTGATGGTGGTCCTGGTGGCGCTGCGTCTCGGGCGCGGCCCCGGGGTGCTGGCCTCGCTGCTCAGCGTGCTCGCCTTCGACTTCTTTTTCGTCTCGCCCACACTGACCCTGACGGTGGCGGACACCCAATATCTGTTCACCTTTGCCTTGATGCTGAGCGTTGCGCTGACCATCAGCGGTCTCACCGCCAGTCTGCGCGACCAGGCGCGGATCGCCGGTTACCGTGAGCGGCGCGCCCAGGCGCTGTTCGAGGCCGGGCGGGTGCTGGCGTCCGCCCTGACCGCGGGGCAGATCGTGCAGGATGGCTGCGCGCGCCTGGCCGGGATGTTCAAGTCGCGGGTGACGATCCTGTTGCCGGACAGCACGGAGCGCGTCCACCCGCCGCGGATGGACGGAAGCGGCGCGGGCCTGCTCACGGAGGTGGACGTGGGGTTGGCGCAGTGGGTCTATGATCACCAGGCGCCGGCCGGACTGGGCACCGATACCTTACCGGCGAATCCAATTCTGTACCTGCCCCTGCGGGCACCGATGCGCACCCGCGGAGTGCTGGCGCTGGTGCCGACCGATCCGCACACCGTCTTCCAACCCGAACAGCGGCGGCTGCTGGAGACCTTTGCGGCGCAGATCGCCATGGCCCTGGAGCGCGTCCATTATGTCGAGGTTGCTCAGGACGCGGTGGTGAGTATGGAAGCGCAGCGGCTGCGGAACTCCCTGCTGGCCGCGATCTCTCACGATCTGCGCACGCCGCTGACCGGCCTGGTGGGGCTGGCGGGCAATCTGGCGGCCGCGGCGGAGCCCGGCGAGCCGCAGACCCGCGAGTTGGCTCAGGCCATCCATGGCGAGGCGCTGCGTCTGTCCGCGCTGGTGGTGAATTTGCTGGATATGGCGCGGCTGCAATCCGGTGCCGTGACACTGAAGCGGGAATGGCTGCCGCTGGAAGAACTGGTGGGCAGCGCCTTGCGCGCTGCCGCCGGTGTTTTGTCCGGACACCGGGTGGAAACCCGTCTGCCGCCGGACTTGCCGCTGGTGTCCTGCGACGCGGTGTTGATCGAACGGGTGTTGTCGAATCTGCTGGACAATGCGGCCAAGTACAGCGCGCCGGGCGGGTTGGTGATGCTCTCCGCCGGGATCGCGGGTCCCTATCTGGAGGTACGGGTCGCGGATGATGGCCCGGGCCTGCCGGCGGGGATGCACGAGCGGGTCTTCGACAGCTTCACGCGCGGCGAGGCGGAAAGCGCCCGGCCGGGGGTCGGGCTCGGGCTTGCCATCTGCCGCGCCATCATTCAGGTCCACGGCGGAACCATTCGCGCGACCGATCGCCCGGAAGGGGGGGCGCTCTTCATCTTCACCCTGCCGCTGGGCCAACCGCCCGCGATCGACGGGGCGGATCGGGAAGTGGAGGCCACCCAGTGAAGTTGATCTGCAGAACGCCATGAACGCGGGACCAGCGCTCACTGTCGTCATCATCGAAGACGATCCGCAAATCCGGCGCTTTCTGCGGATCGGACTCGAACGGGAGGGCATGGCGGTGTTCGAGGCCGATTCCGGCCGTCAAGGTCTGGTGGAGGCGGGCACCCGTCAGCCGGATTTGCTGCTCTTGGATCTGGGTCTGCCGGATTTGGACGGAACCGCGGTGATTCGGGACATTCGCGCCTGGAGCGGGGTGCCGATCCTGGTACTGTCGGCGCGCACTCAGGAAGCTGAGAAAGTGGCGGCGCTGGACGCCGGGGCCGATGATTACCTGACCAAGCCGTTCGGCATGCCCGAGTTGCTGGCGCGCATCCGTGCCCAGCTGCGCCGTCGCGACCTGTCCCAGGACGGGGCACAGCCGCGCTTGTGTTTCGGCGAGGTGGTGATCGATTTCGCTCACCGCCGCGTCACCCGTGCCGGTGCGTCGGTCCATCTCACGCCCATCGAATACCGGCTGCTCACGGTGTTGGCGCGGCATCCGGATAAAGTGCTGACGCAGCGGACCTTGTTGCAGGAGGTCTGGGGTCCGAACCATGTCGAGCGCACCCATTATCTGCGGATCTACATGACCAATCTGCGCCGTAAGCTGGAGCGCGATCCGGCGCAGCCGGCACATCTGATCACCGAGACCGCGGTCGGGTACCGGTTGGTGGTCGACTGAGTGGGGTCGTCCCCGGGCCTTGGTCATACTTCCGGTCAGGCAAGGCCCGACCGACTGGAGTCCAAGGCTTCAGCCTTGGATCGGCGCAGGCCAAGGCTGAAGCCTTGGACTCCAAATCGCTACCAAGTCAACTCAACTCCTCGGTTTGTCCGGAGGCGATGTAGATCACCCGCTCGGCCACATTGGTGGCGCGGTCGGCGACGCGCTCGTAGTTGTGCACGATCCACAGCAGATAAGTCCCCATGGGAGCAAACTCGGGGTCGGCGCGCATCATTTCCACGACCTGGTCGTCCACCGCGTCCTCCTGGTCGTCCATCAACTGCTCCTGGGCGACCGCCGCGCGGGCACGTTGCGCATTGCCGCCGGAGTCGAAGGCGGCCAGCGCCTCGCTCAGCATGGCGATGGCGTTGCCCGCGAGCCCGGCCACGGCCGCCACCGGCGCGGGCGGGAAGATCCCGTCACGGGCGCGCCGCACGATGCGCGCCACGTCGGCGGCATAGTCGCCGATGCGCTCCAGTTCCGAGACCAGCGACAGGCAGGCGCCGATGCAGCGGAGATCCTCGCCGGCCGGTTTGAACGCGGCCAGGGCGACCAGACACTCCTGCTCCATCAGTCGGCGGCGCTGATTGATCCGTTCGTCCTGCGCGATGATCTGTTCCGCGAGATCAAGGTCCTGGCGGGACAGACAGTCGACCGAGCGGTGCAGGGCTTCGATCACCAGGGCTCCCATGTCGTGCACGCCCTGCTGGAGCTGAACCCGCTTCTTCTGAACGAGACTGACCTGTTCCGGCATTGGTACCGCCTCCGCGTGGTGTTTCTGGGGCTGCCATCTGCCGGCCATTTTAGCTCAATACGTTACGACGAACCCATCTACAAAACTCCGGGGCGGGGCAGGCCGCGCCAACCAACACGGGTCCACACGGGAAGCGCCGGCAATCGGCGTTTCCTTAGGAGATGAAATACTCGCGGTGCCGACTCAAGGCCGATCCCCCGAAGTGGCGCTGCCACCAGCGGTCGGTCTCGTCCAAGAACCGGGGTTTGGCGCGATCCTCGGCGTTAGCGCGGCCCGCCCATTCGCGAAAGGCGAAGTGCTCCCACAGCCGCATGAATTCGGTGAGATACACGTCTGCGACCCGCCCGTTGTCGCGAATGACCAACATATTCTCGTCGTTGGCGTCGCTCGATGCCTTACTGAAGTTCGCCGATCCGACGACGACGATGGGGTCGTCCCCCAAGGGGTCGATCAACATGTACTTGGTGTGAATATATTGCACGTTGCGGCTCAGACCGGTGAGGGACTCGTGGAGCCATCCGTCGAGCAGGTCGCCGGGGATGCGTGCACCGACCGCGAAGCGGTTCTCGACCATCCGGCGTAGCCGGATCATCTCGCTCATCGCAGCGTCCGTGTCGCCCTGCCGGTCGGCGGGGCCCAGGAGCTTCTCGAAGAGCGCATAGCGCAGCGGTGCCTTGCCGGTTGCATAGACCGCTTTGAAGCGATCGTGCATACCGAAGGCGAAGGTCATGAAGAGCGCACCGCTGGCCCGGCCGGCCAGCGCGGCGTAATAATCGAGCGCGTCGGCCTGGCGGCGGGGGCTGAAGACCGTTACGGTGCCTGGGTTCGGCGGGAGCGGGGGCAGGGGGGTGGCCGAGAGTGCCGCCTTGAGATCCTTGGGGGCGGGATTGGCGGCGAGCGCAGTCCAGTAATCGAGATAGGCTCGGGCCACCGCCCGGTCCTCGACGATATGCACCGCGTTGGCATGGCCGTAGATCCCGCTGAGGGAAAAGTTGGTCGAGCCGGTGAGCACGGCGCACGGCTCGCCCTCGTGCAATAGGACGATCGCCTTATTGTGAGAGATGGCGCTGGTGCGTCGGTCGAGGATCCGGGCGTCGGGGATCCCCGCCGCGGCCAGGGCCGCCCGGTTCTGCGGCCCGGGGGACGTCTTGTCCGCGTCGTGGAGGATCAGCACATCGACCCCGCGTCCCACCGCCGCCGCCAGGGCGGCGAGCACGCGCTCCTCGTGCAGCTCGTAGGCCGCGACCCGCAGGCCCCAGCTTGAGTCCGCCGCCCGGGCGACGAAGTCACTGATTGACTCGGCGCAGCCTCGGGAGAGCCAGGTCCAGGCCGGGTCGGCGGCTCCGCCGAAGGCCCCCGGCTTGCGGTTGCCGAAGCGGCGCGCATAGGCCTGTGAGGCCCCGGTTCCGCGGTTGAAATAGATGTCGTGGTCGCCCCCCGCGGGGGACTCGGCGGTCACCTTGACCTTGACCTGCGCGACCGGGACCGGTGCCCCAGGCGTGCCCTTGAAGGCCACCACCCGATAGGTATAGGTGTGTCCGGGCTTGGCCGAATAGTCTCCCCAGCTAAAGTCCTGGATGGGGTGATCCCGGGTCGGCACCTGGGACCCGGGCGCCAGGCCCGGGTTGGCGGAGGGGAAGACCTTGGTGCCGGAGAGCCAGTAGGCCTCCTCCTCCGTGTGGTCGGTGCGATGGATGCCGAAGCCGAGCAGGCCAGGGCATCGCGCCTCCGGATAGTCCATGGCCAACAGAACCGCGTGGGTCCCGGCAATGGCCCGCACCGCGAGCCCCTGCGAGGTGTGTTTCCGGCGCATCGGCAGTCCCCTCCGTCGGATGGATCAGAAGATCAGGGTCCAGCCCACCTGTTGGGCCTGCTCCTTGGTGTAGGAGACCCCGTCGACCTTGCGTCCGCGCTCGTCCAGTAGGGTAATGATCCCGCCCTTGTTGGACAGGACCATGGGGGCCTGGACATGGATGCGCCGGGTCTCCCCGGCCGGTAGCGGCCCGGCGAGCGGCATCCGCGCCTTCTGTTTGTCGGCCAGGTGCCAGCCCGCGAGGTCGATGGCCTGGGGGCTGCTGTTCAACAGGGTGACAAATTCGTCTTCGGGGGTCTTCACGGCATTCACCAGGGCCCCGACGATCCGCACCAGCCCGTCCGGCAGGTCGTCGGTGGGCGGCACCCCCGAGGTGGGCACGTTCGGGCCGGGGTCGGTGCCGGGCTGGGTGGGCGCCACGGGGAGCGGATGCCCGGTGCGGTCGTCGGTGTGCCAGGCCTGGCTCTGGAAGGCGGTGAAGACCGCCACCCATTGGGACTGCTCGGGGAAGTGCACCAGCAGGCCCCCGTCCTGCCAGACCCCGTTGTCGCCCATGAACTGGCCGGAGTTGCCCTGATTCATGTGGATGTCGTGGATACCCCGCCCCGGCTTGAAGCCGAAATACCGGTCGGCGGCGGTCTCCGGCCCCCAGGGCTCGCCGAAGGCGTAGACGATCGCCGACTCGTCGGCGAGGGCGCGCTGCACCAAGGCGTCGAATTTCTCGTTCAAGTCGTTGTCGGGACCGGGAACGTCGTAGGGCAGCGGCACCATCCGGGTGGGCCTGAAGAGGTTGCCGCGGATGTAGTCGAGCCCGCCGCCCAAGGGGTTCGACGGCAGCGGGTGGAAGCCCTCGTCGAGGTTGGCAAGACCCTCGCAGATGGGGTGCTGGAAGCGGTCGTCGACGAGATACAGCAGCTCCGATGGGCTCTGCTTGCTCTTGACGTTGATCGCGATCCGAAATGCCTCCCCGTCGGCGACCATCCGGATTTGGTAATGGGGCGTGCTGCCGGCCCCGAGCCGGCGGTCGATCGGGCGTCCCTTGAGCACGCCATAGTTCTTCAGTGCCATGTTTCTCTCCCGGTGAAGAATGGGCGCAGGATCAAGGCGCCCGAGCGAATCATGCATAAGCGAGCGGCGGGCGGCAAGCTTCAATTGACTGGTCATTATTCGGTAACTTGCCCCGGACAACCGCACCTGGTCCTGGAAGCGGTACTGCTGAGCGTTGCCCTTCAGCTCGACCTGGTAGGTCTTGTTGCCGTTGAAGCCCGGGTCCCGCGCCTCTGTGATCTCGACGAAGGTAAACGGAGAGTCCTTCGTCGGGTGCAGCCCGTCGGTTGGGCTAACGGTGTTCCAGTCCAGGCGCAAGCCCACATTGCCTTCGAGAACAAAGTAGTGGATGCCGTTGCGGACGGCGATCTCGCCGCGGTGATCGTGACCCGAGAACACGGCAACGACCTGGCCATCCTGCTCAAAGATGCCGCGAACGACGTCGGCGTTCTTGATGGTGTGGTCCCGTCCGGCGAACCCGAAAGGGTCAGGGCGATGGGGGCGCGGGCGGCGGCCGGTCGCGGACCAGCGAGTTGAAGTCGGCGTGCTTCAGAGTCCAGCGCAGCCGGTCGCAGGCGGCGCGCTGGATCTGCTCCAGGGCTGGGGCCGGGGTGATCGCCGCCTGGGCCACGTCGGCCTCGACGATCGGGGAGACCGCGTCGCAGACACCCGCGGTAGCGTTGTCCAGGGCCGCCAACTCGTCCGTGGTGTCCCCCAATTCCAGGACGTGGAGGCCGCCGTCGAGGACCCGGTAGGCCGCGGTGGGAAAGGGGTGCGGCAACCGGTCCGCGTCGAAGGCTTGGAGACGGCGCAGGACTTCGGCGAAGACCGGGGGCGGGGCCCCGCTCGCCAGTGCCTGTACGGCCCCGCGGCGGGCCTCATGGAGGGGGTGGTTCAAGAGCGCGATCCCGTGGCCACTCGGATCGGCGCGGGTGATGGCGTAGGCGAGGGCAAACTCCTGGTTCTGATGGGGCCAGGGGAGGAACCGCGCCTCGCGGTCCTCGCCACCGGGTGCCGCGGAGTTGGCCCTGGGTGTCCCCTCGCGGCTGCGCCGCTCCGCCTGGTCCCGCGCGCGGCGCCACTGGGCCTTCGCCTGGGCCAGGGCCTCCAGGCGCCCCGCCAGCGGCTCGATCGCGGGCGGATACCCAACCCGTCCCAGCCAGAACAGGGCCTTAGGGTAGAGGCGCTGGACCCAGATCGGGTCCGTGCTGTCCTGGTGCTGCTCGACCAGGGTCCGGAGGCGATTCATGGCCTCCGGTCGCCCGCTCAGGCCCAGTGCGTCCAGGGTGGCCAGGGACATTAGGTACTCTTTGGGGTTGAGGCCGATGGGGAGCGAGGCCAGTGCCTCGCCGATGCGGCGATCCAGGTCCGGGAGGTTCTCGGGTCTGGTCTGGCCGCGGAAGGCGTGGATCTGACCGAGTGCGCGGATGGCGGCGGCCTGGGTCTGAGATCTCGCGATCCCCTGAGCCGGCTTGCGTGCCAAGGCCAGGAGGTTGTCCAGGTGGGGGACGATCAGGTTGGGGGCGAGCGCGCCGATGCGGGCCAGGGCCTCAAGGATCTCCGGCGCGTCGGCATCCTGTTCGCCGAGGGCGCGAAACAGCCGCTGTGCGCTCGGCGCGGTCGCGAGGTCGCCAAGCTCGGCGATCTGGCCCGCGTCCGGGCGGTCTTCGCCGACCAGGGACAGGGCCCTGTCGGCGCACCAGGCGACGGCAGCGGGTGGCCCGCCGGACGCGCCGACGGTCGGGCACCGGCTTGATCGCTTGGATTCTGCCGCGGTCGCCGCGAACAGCCGGCTCGCCCGCTCCTGGGACCAGGGGCGTCCCAGGGCAGCCCAGGCGCGCGCCAGGACGAGCGGGTCGGTATCGAACGGCGCCGACGCAATCTGAGGACCGCCACGCAGGTTGTCCAGGGCCTCAATGGCCGCCTGGCGGACGACCGAGTTCTGGTCCTCTAGCCGGGCGGCGATGGCGTCGGCGGCCTGGGTGGCCCCCAGGCCTGCCATCGCCGCGATGGCCGCCTGGCGGACACCCGAGTCCTGGTCCTCCAACTGGGCGGCGATGGCGTCGGCGGTCTGGGTGGCCCCCAGGCCCGCCAGCGCCTTGATGGCCGCCCGGCGGACGTACGAGTCCTGGCCCTCCAGCCGGGCGGCGATGGCGTCGGCGGTCTGGGTGGCCCCCAGGCCCGTCAGGGCCTCGATGGCCACCCGGCGGACGTACGAGTCCTGGTCCTCCAGCCGGGCGGCGATGGCGTCGGCGGTCTGGGTGGCCCCCAGGCCCGCCAGGGCCTCAATGGCCGCCCGGCGGACGCCCGAGTCCTGGTCCCCCAGCCGGGCGGCGATGGCGTTGGCGGCCTGGGTGGCCCCCAGGCCCGCCAGGGCCTCGACGGCCGCCCGGCGGACGTTCGAATCCTGGTCTTCCAGCCGGGCGGCGATGGCGTCGGCGGCCTGGGTGGCCCCCAGGCCCGCCAGGACCCAGATGGCCGCCCGGCGGACGTCCGAGTCCTGGCTCGCCAGCCGGGCGGCGATGGCCTCGGCGGCCTGGGTGGCCCCCAGGTCCGCCAGGGCCTCAATGGCCGCCCGGCGGACGCCTGAGTCCTGGTCCCCCAGCCGGGCGGCGATGGCGTCGGCGGCCTGGGTGGCCCCCAGGCCCGCCAGCGCCTTGATGGCCGCCCGGCGGACGTTCGAGTCCTGGTCTTCCAGCCGGGCGGCGATAGCGTTGGCGGCCTGGGTGGCCCCCAGGCCCGTCAGGGCCTCAATGGCTTCCTGGCGGACCTCCGAATCCTGGTCTTCCACCTGGGCGGCGATGGCGTCGGCGGTCTGGGTGGCCCCCAGGCCTGCCAGTGCCTTGATGACCGCTCGGCGGACGTCCGGGTCCTGGTCCTCCAATTGGGCGGCGATGGCGTCGACGGTTTGGGTGGCCCCCAGGCCGGCCAAGGCCTTGATGGCCGCTCGGCGGACGTCCGGGTCCTGGTCCTCCAGTTGGGCGGCGATGGCGTCGACGGTCTGGGTGGCCCCCAGGCCCGCCAAGGCCTCGACGGCCGCTCGGCGGACGTACGAGTCCTGGTCCTCCAGTTGGGTGGCGATGGCGTCGACGGTCTGGGTGGCCCCCAGGCCCGCCAGGGCCTCAACGGCCGCCCGGCGGACGCCCGAGTCATGGTCCTCCAGCCGGCGAGCGATGGCGTCGACGGTCTGGGTGGCCCGCAGGCCCGCCAAAGCCTCAATGGTCGCCTGGCGGACGTCCGAGTCCTCGTGCTCCAGCCGGGCGGCGATGGCGTCGGTGGTCTGGGTGGCCTCGAGGCGCGCCAGGGCCTCAATGGCGGCCTGGCGGACGAACGAATCCTGGTCCTCCAGCCGGGCGGCGATGGCGTCGGCGGCCTGGGTGGCCCCGAGGCGGGCCAGGGCCTCGATGGCCGCCCGGCGGACGTTGGCGTCCTGGTCCTCTAGCCGGGCGGCGATGACCTCCAAACCCTCGGGGGTCCCGAGCCCAGCGGTGGAGTCCACAGCAGCGCTGCGCGTCCCCGGCTCCGGTGCCTCCCGAGAGACTCGGATGAGCTCGCCGAGGACCCAGGGGTGCCGAACCTTGCTCAAGGACGAGACCGCCCGGTCGATCAAGACCTGATCCCTCTGCCGCTCCTTCGACGTCAGGACCAGGTGCACCAGCCCAAGGCCGCTGGTCAATAGCCCATCCCGCCCGTAGGCGGGCAGCCGGTCGGCAATGGGCAGGCGCGCGATCAGCTCTGCCTCGGTCTCGGGTCGGTCGGCGATGCGGGCGCGGTCGAAGCGCCGGTCGGCCTCGATGTCGCCGCGCACCCGATCGGATTCGTAGAGGAATCCCCCCTGGCCCAGGAGGTCGGTGGGAAGGTCGAAGGCGCCGCCGCGGACCTCGATACGGTCCGAGAGCCCGGCCAGGGGGCTCAAGGCCAGGTAGCGCCCCTCACGGTTGGACCAGAGGTCCAGAGCGAGATAGGCAAGGCCAAAGGCGAGGATGACCCCGGCGAGGGCCAGGGCGGTGTGGCGCCGCCGCTCCCCGGCCTTGAAGTCCCGGTTCCAGGCGTGGACGCTGCGGGCGAAGACGTCGTGGTAGAGCTCGAACCAGAGGCGGGTCTGGCCGGTGGCCAGGTCCACCCGCTCGCTGCGGCGCAGGACCCGGGCCCGGTCCAGGGCGGCGAGGGCGGCGTCCATGGCCGCCGGCTTGGCGTGGCAGCGCTCGGCCAGCTCGTCGACGGGGTAGGCGAGCTTGGTCCCCTGCTGGCCCACCAGATAGTCGAACGCGCGCGACGCAAGTCGGCGCTGCTCATGACTCAGACCGGCCATGGCCCGGCGGAAGTGCCCGTCCAGGATGCCGTCGGCCGTGCCGGTCTTCAGGTAGGTGGCCAGGCGCAAGCGCTGGCCGGGGTCGCCGCGGTCCAGGTCCCAGAGGGTCCGGCAGACGATCTGCAGGTGGGGGGGCTCGACTTGGAGGGCCAGCCCGGCGGGGTCGGCGAGCTGCTGGACGCCCAGGCGTTCGCGGGACTCCCGGTGACCCAGGTCGTCGAGCAAGGTGTCGGCCAGGGAGCGGCCGTCCGCGACTACCTCGTAGTCCCAGCCGCGGTCGGTCAGGGGGCGGACCATGGCGGCCCGGGCCTGGTCCAGGTCGAGTTTCTCCAGCCGGTAGTAGTTGTCGAAGACTGAGTTGACCAGGGGCTTGAAGACGTTGAGCTCCATGGCGAAGTCCTCGCGCATGGAGATGACCAGGGCGGCGGGGCCGTCACGGTCGTTGATCGCCTCGGACAGCTCCTGGACCAGCGGCGCCAGGCGCCCGGTGAGGCGCTGGTAGTTGAACAGCTCCTCGAATTGGTCCAGGAACAGGATGAGCGGCTGGCCGCCGATGAGGGCGTGCAGGCGCAGCAGCACCGCGAGCGGCTGGCCTGGGTCCAGCGCCGGACGGCCCGCGGTGCCCGGAAGCTCGGCGGCCAGCGCGGCCTTGAGCTCGGCCAGCGGGTCGCCGTACCAGGTGCGGAAGCTCAGCAGGGCATGGCCGCCCTGGGTCCGCAGGGCGGGCTTGACCCCGGCCTCCAGGAGCGAGGACTTGCCCACCCCGCTGGCGGCCACCAGCAGGGTGAGCTTGTTGGCGCGGATCTTGTGGACCAGGATGCGGGTCTGCGCCTCGCGGCCGAAGAAGCGGTCGGACTCGGCCTCGGTAAAGGGCTCCAGGCCAATGAAGGGGTCCGCGGTGCGGGGTTGCTCGCTCATGGGACGGCCCCGAGACTCGCGGCAAAGTCCGCGAGCGGGAGCGCCAGGAGCTGGACGCCGAGCCCCGGCTGGCGCCAGAAGTGGCGGGCGAAGCCGTCCGGGGCAGGGTGAACGGCGAGGATGTCGCGGCTGGAGCCGAGCTCCGCCCGCCGGCCCAGGACGGTGCGGGCCAGCAGCCGGTCGCCCCAGGCGTGGAGCCCATAACCCAGGAGCCAGAGGTGGCGGTCCCGCAGCAGGCTCACCAGATACTCGGGCAGGGGCGGCTCGGGGCCGGCGGCGAGCTGGAAGTAGTCCCGCTCGGACAGGAGCAGCGAATCAGCCGCGGTCCCGTTGGACCCCAGCCCGCGCAGGCGGTAGACCAGGGTCCAGCCGGCCTCGTGGAGCCCGAGGCCGCTCAATGCCTCGCGCCCGCAGCGCCGGGGCAGGTCGGGGGTCGGAGGCGAGTAGTCGAGGAACAGGTCGCGGTTGCGGTCGCCCCGGGGCGGCGGGGCCAGAGTGACGCAGCGGCGTCCGCGGGCGGCGAGGGCTGCCTCCAGCAGCCCATCGTAGGCGGCGGAGATCAGCACCAGGGGCCGGTCGATCGCGGCGATCTGGCGGTAGATGTCCGGGCCGGCGGGCGCGGCCGTCCCGGCCGGCGTGGCGAGGGCCAGGAGCCCCCTGGCCAGGGCGGTCCGCCCACAGCCGTCCGGGTCCAGTTCCACCCGCTCGCAGACCTCGGCCAGACACCGGCCCGCGGGGAGCCCCGCAACCCTGAGTTGGCCCGCCAGGCTCGCGGGCAGGTCCGCCGCCCCGGTGACCGCGTAGCCGCTCTGGTGGGCCAGGTCCGGGCCGAGCAGGAGTGCGACCTGACCACCGCGCAGGAGCCTGGCCAGGCGGGGATAATCCGGGCCAGCGGCGGCAACTGGCCGGGCGGCGGGGCTCTGGCTCGACCAGATGGTCACAAACTGCGCCGGGCTCAGGGGAATGGACCCGGAGGCATAGCCTTCCAGGAGCACCAGACGGGTCTCCTCGGCGGTGTCCAGGGCAGGGAGGGACTCCAGGCGGGCGAGCTCGGCGGCAATCCGGGCCGAGACCCCGGGCTGCGCCTGGTCAAGGCCCGCGGCCTTGACCTCGATCCCGGTGCGGATACGGGCGAAGCGGTCATCCTCGGGCCGCGCGACCCCCGCGAGCAGGGCCGCGATGGCTGAGCCGTCGCCGGGGGTCAGGCGCCAGAGGTTGGAGACGCACAGGGCATAGCCGAGCTTGTCGTCCTCCCGGGCGGTGCCGATCCCGACCAGACGCCCCCGAGCGTCGACCACCGGGCCACCGCTGTAGCCCCCGGCCAGGCGGGCGAAGTCGGAGTCCTCGACAGTCAGCTCCCAGAGCCGAAAGTCGGCCGCCCCGCCCCCGGGTGTGACCTGGTTGGGTTGGCCCAGGCGGCCCGCGAGTGCACGCTTCTTGTGGGCCTGGGCGAAGGGGCTGTAGCCGCACAGGCGAATCGCCACGTCGGTCTGGCCCAGGGCGGTGGTCGGGAGATACGCGGGGGCCGTCAGCCCCGGGACCTCCAGCAGGGCGAGGTCGTTACCCCTGGGGTCTCCCAGGGCCAGGACCCGAGCCGGCAGCCCCGCCACCCGCACCTGATCGGGGCCGCCGACTGCCGCGACGACATGGGCGCAGGTCGCGACCAGGGTCCCGGCGTCGCGGCGCGCCAGGGCGAAGCCGCTGCCGGAGACGCGGTTCCCGTCCGCCGCGCTCTCGATGAGGAAAACGGCCTGGTCCAGGGGGTCGCCGGTTGGGTCCATGGGCTTGGCTGGGCGGCCGTCGCCCGCCTAGGGCAGCGGGGATGGGGCCGAGAAGGTGGGTCGCTGGGCCGGGCTCACTTGGGCGCCATGGTCAGGGTGACCTTCAGGTTGGCGCTGGCCTCGCCTTGGGCGATGAAGACACCCCCGGAGACCCCGAAGCCGAGGCCGATCTCGACCTTGGCGTCGGTGATCTTCATCTCCTTGTTGAGTTCCTCCAGGACGGAGAGGACGGGTCGGCTGGCGGCCAGCAGCAGGGGCTTGATGGTGTCGATGGACTTCTGGACGCGCGCCGCGGCCCCGGAGTCCATCGGCCTGACTCCGGGCGGGGCCGCGACCTCCACCAGGACGCCATTGTCGAGCTCGATGATCTGACCGGCCATGGGGGTCTCCTGATGGGATGGCAAACGGGGTCGGACTGCCTGGCTTCAGGCGCAACTGTACCCGACCACCGGCTTTATTGTCTCGCCTGGTTGGGTAGCATCCAGGTGTGATTATCAATGGGGTTATGTTAAGGATGGGTTAGCCCCAGGGTAGGCGGTTCTTTGTTCGCCGCCGTGGTCGGCGCCAACTGCACCTGCACCCGGAGCCCGGGGCGGTTGTCGAGCAGCGCAATGGCGGCGCCGTGGAGTTCGACGACGGCCCGGACCAGACTGAGCCCCAGACCGCTGCCGGGGGTGGAGCGGCTGCCGTCGGCGCGGAAAAAACGCCTGAAGACCTCGCCATGAAGCGCGGCGGGGATGCCGGGTCCGTTGTCCGCGACCGCGATGACGACGGCCTGCTCCGCGGCGGTCACCGACAGCGCGATCAGACCGCCCTCCGGGGTGTATTTCACGGCATTGTCGACCAGATTCCCCAGCGCCTGGAACAGTAGGTCCCGATCGCCGATCACCCAGGCCGCGTCCGCGGTGTCTAGTGTCAACTGCTGTCCCCGCTCCGCCGCGACCGGTTCGTAGAGTTCGGCCAGGTCCGCGACCAGCGGGACCAGGTCCAGCGGCGCAAAGGCGGCGCGCTGTCCGCCGGACTCGATGCGGGCGATGCGCAGCAGCGCGTTGAAGGTGCCGAGCAGTTCGTCGGCGTCGGCGATGATGTCCTCGGCCGCGGCCGCGGCCGGGTGGCCTTCCCCAAGGTCGGTCCGCAGCAGTTCCAGCTTGGTGCGCAGGCGGGTCAGGGGAGTCCGCAGGTCGTGGGCAATGTTATCCGATACCTGGCGGACCCCGGCGATCAGGGTCTCGATGCGCGCCAGCATGTGGTTGAGCCCGGCGGCGAGCTGGTCGAAATCGTCCCCGCTGCCGGCCAGCGGAATGCGCCGGGAGAGGTCACCCTCCATGATGTCGCGGCTGGTCTGGTTGATCGCTTCCAGACGCCGCAGCACCCGGTGGCTCATCACCCAGCCGCCGAGCAGGGCCAGCGCCGCGGTCAGCGCGAGCCCCCAAGTGAGGGCCTCGAGGATCAGTTTCCGGGTAGCCTCCAGATCGCGCACGTCACGTCCCACCAAGAGGCGCAGGTCGCCGCGTAGCGTGAAGACCTGGGCACGGGCGGCGTGATCGTCGTTGTGGCGCGGCCCGCGTTCGAGCAATCGGAAGCGGATCCAGCCCGCCGCGTCCGGGACTCCGGCGGGCCAGCGGTCGAGGTTGCCGATCAGCGGCTTGAAGTCCTTGTCCGCCAGCAGATAGACGCCGGCCCCGCCGGGGTCGCGAACGATCCGTTCGCGGATCACGTTGGTCAGTCCGGGCAAGCCGCGCTGCCGGTATTGCTCCGCCAGGCCTTGGATCTCAGCCGCGATGGTCGCGTTGGTCTGCTGATCCATGAAGCCCGCGGTCGACCAGTAAATGAAGCCGAGCAGGATGGCCGCCGACACCGACAGCAGCAGAACATAGAGGATGGCCAGCCGAAAGCTTGAACTGCGCAGCACCTGGGTCGCGCGCAGCCGCAAGTCGTCGGCGCGCCGGCCGGCGGCCGTCATTGGGCGCGCAGCAGATAGCCGGCGCCCCGGACCGTTTGCAGCAGGGGCGGATCGAAGTCCTTATCGATCTTGCCGCGCAGGCGGCTGACGTGCACATCAATGATGTTGGTTTGCGGGTCGAAGTGATAGTCCCAGACCTGTTCCAACAGCATGGTTCGGGTCACCACCTGGCCGGCGTGGCGCATCAGATACTCCAGCAGCCGGAATTCACGCGGCTGCAGTTGGATGGGACGGCCGGCGCGGGTCACCTCACGCTTCAACAGGTCCATCTCCAGGTCGAGGACGCGCAGCCGGGTCTGCGGGGCGTCCGCCTGACCGCGTCGCAACAGGGCTTCCAGGCGCGCGTGCAACTCGGAGAAGGCGAAGGGTTTGACCAGGTAGTCGTCGCCGCCGGCGCGCAGACCCTCCACGCGGTCGTCCACCTCCCCGAGAGCGGACAGGACCAACACCGGTGTCCGGTTGCCTGCGGCGCGCAGCGTGCGCAGGATCGCGAGTCCGTCCAGTCCCGGCAGCATCCGGTCGAGAATCAGCGCGTCGTAGACACCGCCGGCCGCCTGCAACAGCCCGTCGCGTCCGTCTGCCGCATGGTCGGTGAGTATCCCCACCTCGCCCAGCGCTTTGCGCAGGTAATCCGCCAGTTGGCGGTCGTCTTCGATCAAGAGTACGCGCATGGGCGAGTCATTCCAAAATGAGCGGCCAGCGTCCAGCCGTCGGCTTCACAAGCTCGGCATGTTACCGTGAAAGTCACCTCGCGATCCCCGTGGGAGCGGCCTCCGGCCGCGATGGGGTGCCGCGGTGATACGGCCTGGTCGCGATCTCGCGAGACCTCATCGCGGCCGGAGGCCGCTCCCACAACGGCCGCGGCTGGCTTCACGCGGCGAGCGGCACCGCGATGAACATTGGCCGGCCATCCTTTTCGACCCGCAGCATGACCGCGCTGCGCTTGGCGGCCGCGGCGGCGCGCACGGCCTCGTACACTTGCGCCGGGGAGTCGACCGGCTGTCCGCCGACCATCGAGATCAGACTGCCGGGCTCGACACCGGCCTCCGCGGCGGGGCTGCCGGGCTGGACCCGGGCCACGTAGACGCCGTTGCTCGCCGGACGCAGCCCTTTTTCCTGCCGTAGTTCAGGCGTAACGGAAACCAGATAGAGTCCAAGCTTGCTTTCATCCGCAGTCGCGGCGGGTTGCATCTCGTTCTTCGCCAAGGTCTCGTTGCCGGGCATGGCGCCGATGGTCACGGCAACGCTCAGCGGTTTGCCGCCGCGCACCAACTCCAGGTTCAAGCGGGTGCCTGCCTTGGTGTCGGCGATCAACTTAGGCAGATCCTTGTAATCTTTGATCGGCTGATCGCCGGCCTTGAGGATGACGTCGCCCGGCTGTAACTCGGTACCGGCGGCGGGGCCGTCAGGGAGGATATCGGCGATCAGCACACCCTCGGTCCCGGACAGACCGAGCGCACCGGCGATGTCCTCGGTCACCGGCTGGATCTGCACGCCGAGCCAGCCGCGCGAGACCCGGCCGTCCTGGCGCAGATCGGCGACCACCTTCTTCACCGTTTCCGCGGGGATGGCGAAGCCGATCCCGACGTTGCCGCCGGTGGGCGAGTAGATAGCGGTGTTGACACCGATCACCCGACCGTAGACATCGAACAGGGGACCGCCTGAGTTGCCGCGGTTGATCGGGGCGTCGATCTGCAGGTAATCATCATAGGGGCCGGCATTGATGTCACGACCGCGCGCCGAGACGATGCCGGCGCTGACCGAGCCGCCCAACCCGAACGGATTGCCGACGGCCAGCACCCAGTCCCCGACGCGGGTGGCGCTGGCATCGGCCAGATCAACGAAGGGCAGGGTGCGCCCGGCGTCGATCTTGAGCAGCGCCAGGTCGGTCTTGTCGTCGCGTCCGACGACTTGCGCCTTGTGCTTGCTGCCGTCGTTGAGGGTGACGGTGATCTCATTGGCGCCCTCGACCACGTGATTGTTGGTGACCACCAGGCCGGAGGCGTCGATCACGAAGCCGGAGCCGGCCCCCTCTGCACGTTGACGCCCCGGCATGTTGGGCTGGTCGAAGAAGTGTTTGAAGAATTCATCAAGCGGCGCCCCCTCGGGCAGACCCGGGTGCTGCCGGGGCATCAGGCTGGTGGTCGGGCCTTCGGCGATTACCGTGACATTGACCACGGCCGGTGATACCCGCTCGGCCACATCGGCGAAGCTCGGCATGGCGGGCGCGACGATGGCGGCCGCGCCGGTCGCGGCGGCCTGGGGCGCGGGGGCTTGGGCGGCGACCCCGCCGCCGATCGCCAGGGCTAGGGCCACCGCGGCGGCGACCGTGGTGCGGGTCAGGGTGTTGCCGGTGTTTGTCTGGGAATGCTTTATCGGAGTGCGCGAGGACATGGTTTCTTTCCTGCCGAGCGATCGGCTCATCACGGAGTTGTCAGCGACGCCAGCGGGCCGATGGGCCGCGCGTCATGGTCCGGAAGTGTGGGACATTGCGGCGTCTTCGACCTTTCCGGAGGGTTAAATTTTGGTCAGAACAAGGCGGTTGCAGCGTCTGGCTTTACTGTGTACCGTACTGCCCACGCTTCCCCGATCCACCCATCCAATTCAAGGAAAAGTCCCATGAAAAAACAATCGCTGATGCTGGCGCTGACGGCCTGTCTGTCACTTGGTACCGCGGGCCTCGCATCCCTGGTCAGTGCCGATACCACGACCCCGCTCGCGGGTGCGGTCACTGTTTCCGACCTGTCAGGTGAGGTCGTGGCGATCAACCGAGAGTCGCGCCAGATGACGATCCGGACCCCGGACGGCTCGTTCGAGGTCCTGGATATTCCCGCCGAGGTCAAGCGGATCGACCACATTGAAGTCGGCAACAAGGTCGCGATCACCGAAACCGAGGCCGTGCTGGTCGACGTGGAAAAGGGCCGCGACGCGGGTTCCATGGGTTCGATCGAGAAGACGACAGTGAAGCCGGATGCGGGGACCAAGCCGGCCGGCACCATCACCACCAAGCTGAAGCTCTACGGCAAGGTGGAGTCGGTCGATCGGGCCGCGTCCCAGGTCACCATTCGCGGGCCGGAAAAGCTGGTCACTCTGTCCGTGAAGGACAAGGCTATCCTTGATCAGCTCAAGCCGGGCGATGGGGTCATAGCCACCTACGTGCGCACCATCACCGGGAAGGTCACATTCAACTGATCCCGCTCGACCGGCGCGTCCGGCGGGCGAGCCGGTTTACCACCATCCGGAGACTGACATGCAGCCGATCGAGCAGATCGAAATGGATCGCTATCGGGCGGAACTGGATGACGACGTCCGCCACCTGGTGAAAAAATACTCCAGGATCATGGGATGGGACGTCCCGGAGCTTGATGAAGCGGCCGCCCATGCCCTTATTGTACAGGCGCTGCGCGATGCGGTGGCCAAGGTTGAGGCGGGTTAGTCGCGACCGTCACGCATCCTCGTTCCCTCATCCATCCACACGAACCCAAACCAAGAGGCAGAACCAGTGAGCAATCTGATCGTCATCTCCTTTCCGGAAGAGCGGCTTGCATTCGAGATGCGCGCCGCACTCGTCAATCTGCAAAAAGAATACCTGATCGAGATGGAAGACGTGGTGATCGTCACCAAGGACGCAAAAGAGAAGGTCAAGCTGCATCAGGCGATGAATCTGACGGCCGCGGGTGCGGCCACCGGCAGTTTCTGGGGCCTGCTGATCGGGCTGCTGTTCCTCAACCCGCTGTTGGGTGCGGCCGTCGGCGCCGGCGCCGGTGCCTTATCCGGACGCTTCACCGATTTGGGCATCAACGATCAATTCATGAAGGAGTTGGCCGCGAGCTTCCAGCCGGGCTGCGCGGCCATCTTCATCCTGGTGCGCAAGGCCACGGCGGATAAGGTTCTGGAAGGGCTGGAGCAGTTCAAGGGCAAGGGCAAGGTGATCCAGACCTCCCTGACCAAGGATGACGACACCACCCTGCGTGCCTTCATCGAGTCACAATCTTAAGGTCGCACGCGTTTTCCGGCCACGAGGGCGGGCAAGTCATCCCAGGACTGCGACGACTTGCCCGGTCTCCACACGTGCTACCACACCATCACGACCAGCACCAGGAGCCCCATGCAGCACAACCAGTCTGTCTCGCTCAGCACCAGCCCACTGCGATCGGCCGCTGCTCTGGCCGCGCTGTTGATCGGCAATCCGGGAGCCGCCATGGACACCAATGACATCGTCGCGACGACCCAGGAGCAGCGGATCGATGACAGCGCTCAGCAGGCGCTGGCCGTCACAATTTATAACGACAATCTCGCGCTGGTGAAGGACCTGCGCCAACTCACCCTGACCCAGGGCGAGAACCGGCTCGCCTGGCGCAACTGTTCCGGCCAGATCAGGCCCGAGACGGCGCTCCTCGCCGCGACCGCAGGGACCGCCGCGGTCACCCTGTTGGAGCAGAATTTCGATTTCGATTTGCTGACTCCGCAAAGCCTGCTCAAGAAATATGTCGGCCGCAAAGTGCAGGCCATCCGGACCGCCGACGACGGGGTGCGGACGACCGAGGACGCCACCGTGCTCGCCACCAATGAAGGTGTGGTCCTGCGCTATGCCGATCGGATCGAAACCGATGTCGTCGGCCATCTGGCGTTCCCGGACTTGCCCGCGGACCTGCGGGATCAGCCGACCCTGGTCCTGCACCTGGAGGCCGCGCAGGCCGGCACCGGCACCTTCGAGTTGTCCTATCTCACCGGCGGGCTGTCCTGGAAAGCCGACTATGTGGCCGATCTGGCGGCCGACGGCAAGTCGATGGATTTGAGCGGCTGGGTGACGCTGACCAACAGCAGTGGGGTCGCCTACCGGCAAGCCAAGGTGCAACTGGTGGCGGGTGAGGTCAATCAGGTCCGGCCGGAACCGCCGCCGCCCATGATGGCGCGCACCATGGCCATGCCGGCTGCCGCCCCGATGCCGCAGGAGGAGGCGCTGGACGAATACCACCTCTACACGCTGTCGCGTCCCACCGACGTGCTCAACAATCAGACCAAGCAGGTGGCGCTGCTCTCAGCTCCGCGGGTCCCGGTGACGCGGGAACTGGTGGTCCATGGGCAGCCCTACAGCTACCAGTCCCAATCCGCGGACGGCTGGAACAAACTGCCGGTCGCCTCGACCCTGAACTTCACCAACCAGGGCGGGAGCCTGGGTATCCCCTTGCCGGAAGGCGTGGTGCGGGTCTACTCCAAAGACAGCCGCGGTACTGCTCAATTCATCGGGGAGGATCGGATCGATCACACCCCGAAGAACGAGACGGTCACCCTGACGCTCGGCGAGAGCTTCGACGTGACCGTTCGACGCAAGCAGACCGAGTTCAAGAAACTCAGCGGCGCGAGCGCCTACAACTACGCCTATGAGGCGGCCTTCGCGCTGGAGATCAAGAACGCCAAACCCGACGCGGTGATGGTCAAGGTCGTCGAGGAAATCCCCGGCGACTGGAAAATGGTCCAGCAGAGTCAGTCGCACACCAAAGAGGCGTCCAACCTCGCTGCCTGGCTGGTCCAGGTCCCCGCCGATGGCGCCGCCACGCTCAGTTGGCGGGTGCAAACCAGGTTCTGACGCCTTTCGACGGGTTCAGTCGATGGTCGGACAGCCTGTCGGCAGACCCGCCGTGCCGAAGCGGGGGCACCAGGGTGCGGCGGCAAGCCGGCAGGGGCGCCGGAAACGCGACGCGAGGTCGGCGAATGCTGCCTGACTGTCCGCCGGAGTCCGACCAGCGCCCGCTGGCCATCCTGCTGATGGGTCCGACCGCGGCGGGGAAAACCGATCTCGCGGTGGATCTGGTGGGCCGCTTGCCCTGCTCCATCATCAGTGTGGACTCGGCCATGATCTACCGGGGCATGGATATCGGCACCGCCAAGCCGGGTCCGGAGGTGTTGGCGCAGGCGCCCCATCGGCTGATCGACATCCTGGACCCCAGTGAGTCGTACTCGACCGCGCGCTTCCGTGCCGATGCCTTGGAGGCCATGGCGGCGATCACCGCCGCGCGTCGTATCCCCCTCCTGGTGGGTGGAACCATGCTCTATTTCCGTAGGTTGCAGCAGGGTTTGGCATCACTGCCGGATGCCGACCCGCGCGTGCGCCAGGCGTTGCTGGAGGAAGCGCAGCGGTTGGGCTGGGCGGTGCTGCATGAGCGGCTGGCGCGGTTGGACCCGACGACGGCCGCTCAGGTCCACCCCAACGATCCGCAACGGATCCAGCGCGCCCTGGAAGTTCACGCCATCTGCGGCGAGCCGATGAGCGTCCTGATCCGGCGTACCCAGGGTCAGGCTGCGGCACTGCCCTACCGGCTGCTCAAGCTGGTGCGCGCCCCCGCGGATCGGCAGACCCTGCACCGGCGCATCGAGCGGCGTTTTCGCGGGATGGTCGAGCAGGGTTTGGTCGGGGAGGTGGAATCGCTGTGGAGGCGCGGGGATTTGGGGGAAGACCTGCCCGCCATGCGGTGTGTCGGCTATCGACAGGTCTTGAAGTTCGTTCTTGGCGGATACAACTTCGACGAAATGCTGCACCGCGGCACGATCGCCACCCGGCAGTTGGCGAAGCGTCAGATGACTTGGCTGCGGGCCGAGACCGACGGCCATTGGCTCACCGATGACCAGACGGCGCTGGAGCGCGCCCTGGCACTGATCGCGGCGCAGCACCCCTTGCGCTGCGCTCACGCTGGTGGTCGCACGCCTTGAACAGGGGTCCGGCCGACCAGGGTGCGTCGCCCGATCCGAACGGTTCAAGCCGCTCGTCGCACCGTGCGGTCGGCCGAGCTACCGTGTCCGCTGGACCGGTATCGCGCGCCGGTGTGTGACCGCCTCGGCCCGATCCGGTACAACACTCGGCAAGCATTGGAAAATCGTAATGGCTTTCTCGTTCCCGCTGGGTGACACTACTGGGACCTATTGCGTGGAACAGCATGTCCCGGCTGCAGCCCACGTGTTGGAGCGTCTGAACTGAGCCTTGCCGCCGCGGCGACCGCGGTGTGAGCAAGGTCAGGGTGGCGGTTCGGCGCCACGCCGACCAGCAGCGTCAGTCGATCCATTTGAGCCGGGCGATCTTCGCGAAACGACTACAACAAGGAGCAACAACATGTCCAAGGGCCAAAGCCTGCAAGACCCTTTCTTAAATGCCCTGCGGAAAGAACGCATCCCCGTATCGATCTTTCTCGTCAACGGCATCAAGCTGCAAGGCCAGATCGAATCGTTCGATCAGTTCGTCGTGCTGCTGAAGAACAACGTCAGCCAGATGATTTACAAGCACGCGATCTCGACCGTGGTGCCGGCACGCAATGTGAAATTGCCGGCTGGCGACGAGATCGAGGAGCCAGGTAATAGCTAAGTTGCGCGAACGTTCCGTGACCAGGCGGCTCACGGGCGCGATGCCCAAGTCAGCGTGTGGATGTCCCGATGCCTAGCGACCTGGTGTTTGAGCGGCCCGCGTCCGGCGAGCGTGCCGTACTGGTGCAACTGGATCTTGGCGGCGCGGTGGCACTCGACGAGCGTGAGGAGTTCGATCAACTCGCCCGCGCCGCCGGTGCCGAGGTGGTTGGGACCCTGGGCGGTACACGCGCCAGGCCGGACGCCCGACTCTTCATCGGCTCCGGTAAAGCCGACGAGTTGAAGGACCTGGTCGCGGCCGCCGGGGCCGAACTGGTGGTCTTCAATCACGCGCTGTCCCCGGCTCAGGAACGCAACCTGGAGCGTTTGCTCGAATGTCGGGTGGTGGACCGGACGGGCCTGATCCTCGATATCTTTGCTCAACGGGCCCGCTCTTTCGAGGGTAAGCTCCAAGTCGAACTGGCCCAACTGCGCCACCTGTCGACTCGCCTGGTGCGCGGCTGGACTCATCTCGAGCGGCAGAAGGGCGGTATCGGTCTGCGCGGTCCGGGTGAGACCCAACTCGAAACCGATCGGCGCTTGTTGGCCAAGCGCATCGCGCTGCTCAAGCGGCGACTGGAGGGCCTCGAGTCCCAGCGCGCCCAGGGGCGGCGGGCGCGCGAGAAGGCCGAGCTGCCGGTGATTTCCGTGGTTGGTTACACGAACGCCGGCAAGTCCACGCTCTTCAATCGGCTCACCGAGGCCGGGGTGTTCGAAGCCGATCAACTGTTCGCCACCCTGGATCCAACCCTGCGGCGACTTGCTCTGCCCAACGGCGGGCGGGCACTGTTGGCGGATACGGTCGGATTCGTCAGCCGACTTCCGCACGAGTTGGTGGCCGCCTTTCGCGCGACCTTGGAGGAGGCCCGCAATGCGACGCTGCTGCTCCATGTGGTCGACGCGTCGGCTGGTCACCGGGCGCGGCTGATCAACGACGTGGAAACGGTGCTCGCGGAGATCGGCAGCATGGACATCCCGCGGCTGGAGGTTTGGAACAAGCTCGATCTGCTGGCGGACGAACCACCGCGTCTGGAGCGTGACAGTGTCGGTCAGCCGACGCGCGTCTGGCTGTCCGCCCGCTCGGGTGCGGGGATCGACCTCCTGCTGACCGCCATCGCGGAATTGACCGGGGGCGAGAGCACCCGTCATCAGGTGCGTCTCGGACCCGGTGACGGGCGTCTGCGCGCCTGGGTCTATGCGCACGCCCGCGTCCTGGCCGATGCGCCGGACGCGCAGGGCGGTTGGACTATGGAAATCCTGATCGAACCTGCCGACTTACAGCGTTTCCTGGCGCATGAACCCGAGCGTGGGCACCTGCTGTTGCACTGAGGTTGCTCGCGCGAGTCCCTCATCCGGTCGCCTGCCGCGGCGTCGCCGGTTCTGGTTTTCCTACCTGTTGCGTTTGCACCGCCGCGTCCGGCTGCCTACAATGACCTGTTCGCTGTCCGACCGTGCCGGCGACCACTTGCGCGGGTTGATTAAGCGGCCGGGCGGCTGCATCTTGGCAAGCTGAGTGACAAGCGATGTGTAGTGCTCGGTCCCAATCACCATGGAATTTTCCGACTTGCGAGTTGGTCGTTCCATCCCCTTCAGTCTCACGCGCAGAGAAAGACGGAGTAGCTATGGCCTGGAATGAGCCAGGTGGCGGCAACAAAGATCCTTGGAGCGGCAAGAGCGGCGGAGGCGGCGAATCGGGGCCGCCGGACCTCGACGAGGTGGTCCGCAAGCTTCAGGAAAAGCTCGGCGGCCTCTTCGGCGGCAACCGGCCGGGCGGCAACAAGTCCGGCGGTGGGGGCGGTGGGTTCAATCTGCCGACCGGCGGCCTGGGTTCGCGCGCCGTGGCGATCGTCCTCGGCGCCTTGCTGTTGGTTTGGCTGGCCACGGGTTTCTACATCATCGCGCCTGCCGAGCGCGGGGTCGTGCTGCGTTTTGGCAAATATGTGGACACCACTGACCCTGGGCCTCACTGGCACATCCCCTATCCGATTGAATCGGTAGAGAAGGTCAATGTAGATGAGGTGTCCTCATTCAGCCACCAGGCAGCCATGTTGACCAAGGACGAGAACATCGTTGACGTGGAGTTGACAGTGCAGTCCCGCATCCAGGACGCCGCGCAGTTTTTGTTCCAGGACCAGAATCCGGAAGGCACCCTGAAGGATGCAACAGAGACGGTGGTCCGTAAGACGATCGGCGGCAGCAAGCTGGACTTCATCCTGACCGAGGGCCGCGGGGCCATCGCGATTACTATTCAGGAGCGTGTCCAGGAGTTGATGAATCTGTACAAGACAGGTTTGCTGGTGACCTCGATCAACATGCAGCCGGCCAAGCCGCCGGATCAGGTCAAGGAAGCCTTTGATGACGCCATCAAGGCGCGTGAGGACAAGGAGCGCTCGGAGAATCAGGCCGAGGCCTACTCCAACCAAATCCTCCCGCAGGCGCGCGGCGAAGCGGCACGGATCATCGCCGACGCCAAAGCCTATCGTGATAAAGTGGTGGCCGAATCCGAGGGCGAGGCCGCGCGCTTCAGCGCCGTGCTGGCCGAGTACAAGAAGGCGCCGGATGTCACCCGTGAGCGCCTCTATCTCGACACCATGGAGAAGGTGCTGAGCGGCACCAACAAGATCGTGCTCGATACCCAGGAGGGCTCAAACAGTATGGTGTACCTGCCGCTCGATCAGTTGGTGCGGCAACGTCAGGCCGTTGCCGAACCTCAGCAGCCGTTGATCGTGTCTCCGGTCGAGACCGAAGCACGGCCAGGCGCAGCACGTCCGGTGGAGCGTGATCGGAGGGCGCGTCAATGAGTAAGTACAAGCCTTTCCTGCCGGCAATACTCGCTGCCCTGGTCCTGCTGATCTACGCTTCGACCTTCGTTGTCAACGAGTGGCAAACGGCGATCAAGCTGCAGCTCGGTTCCATCGTGGGCAGCGACTACGCGCCCGGGCTGCACTTCAAGGTTCCGGTGTTGCAGGATGTCAAGACCTTCGACCGCCGTATCCAGACACTGGACGCGCCGCCCCAGCGGTTTCTGACCGTCGAAAAGAAAGATGTAATCGTCGATTCCTACGCCAAGTGGAGGATCAGCGATCCGGCCCAGTATTTCCGCTCGACCGGCGGTAATGTCAGCCGGACTTCCCGCTTGCTCGCCGAGCGGATCGGCACCAGTCTGCGCGACGAGTTCGGCAAGCGCACCATTCAGGAAGTGGTGTCGGAGGACCGTACCGAGTTGATGGAGGAACTGCGCAAGCGCAGTGACCTGCAGGCGAACGAACTGGGCGTCGAGATTGTCGACGTGCGGGTCAAGAAGATCGACCTGCCGCCCGAGGTGAGCGAGTCCGTGTATATGCGGATGCGGGCCGAGCGCGAGCGGGTGGCGAGCGACCTGCGTGCCAAGGGTAAGGAGGCGGCCGAGCGTATTCGCGCGGATGCGGATCGTCAGCGGACCGTCACGCTGGCCGATGCCTACAAGGAGTCCGAGCAAGCGCGCGGCGAGGGTGATGCCAAGGCGTCCGAGATCTACGCCAAGGCCTACACCGAGGATGCGGATTTCTATGCGTTTTACCGCAGTCTCGGGGCCTACCGCGGGGCCTTCAATTCGGGAGGGGATATGATGGTCCTGCAGCCCGAATCGGAGTTCTTCCGCTACTTCCGCTCGCAGAGCGGTGAAGCGCCGTAATGGTGGCGGCGCGCACCCAGGCCGGCAGCGGGGTGGACCTTTGGCTCACGGGGTGGTCTGCCCGCTGCCTTGGGTGCCGCGTTTGTCGACCCCGCGGGTGACCCCGGCGTGCATGAACTCCTCGCTGCAGCCGCGCTGCTCCTGGTGATCGAGGGCATTTGGCCCTTCCTGAGCCCAGCGACCTTTAGACGCGCCTTGCAGACAGTCGTCGCGGAGGCGGATGGTCCGCTCCGGCTGGCGGGGCTGATCAGCATGTTGGCCGGCGTCGCGCTGCTGTATTTAGTCAACTAACGGCTGGTCAACCAACGGCCGACCCGCGTCCCGCGGGTGGACTGTTTGGCGCCGGGTCAACCGAGTAAGCTCGATGGATGAGGAACGCTGGCTGCTGCCCACCGGGATTGAGGAGATCCTGCCGCCCCAGGCCCAGATCATGGAGTCCCTGCGGCGCGACTTGCTCGAGCTCTACCGTCGTTGGGGTTACGAACTGGTTGCCCCGCCCTTCATCGACTTCCTGGAATCGCTTCTGACCGGGACCGGTCAGGACCTGGATCTTCAGACCTTCAAGCTCACTGACCAGCTCAGCGGGCGTTTGCTTGGGATCCGGGCGGATATGACGCCCCAGGTGGCGCGGATCGATGCCCACCATCTGCGGCGCGATGCACCGACCCGCCTCTGCTATCTGGGTACGGTGCTGCACACCCGCGCCGATGGTTTCGCCGGCACCCGCAGCCCCTTCCAAATCGGCGCTGAGGTCTATGGTCACGCCGGTATCGAGAGCGATCTCGAAATCTTGCGGCTGATTTTCGAGACCCTGCGGATGGCCGGTATCACCGGCTGTTATCTGGATCTGGGTCATGTCGGGATCTTTCGCGGTCTGGCCCGCCAGGGCGGCCTGGAACCCTCACAAGAACACGCATTGTTTTCTACTCTGCAACGCAAGGCAATACCGGAGATCGAGGTGCTGGTCGCTGCATTCGGCCTCCCGACGCGGTTGGCTGCCATGCTTGTCGCGCTGGCCGACCTGAATGGCGATGATGCCCTGACTCGCGCGGCGACTGTCCTGGAAGGTGCGCAGGCGCCGGTGCTGGCGGCGGTGGAGTATCTGCGCCGGTTGGCCGATGCGCTGAATCAGTGGTTGCCGGAGGTGTCGGTTCATTACGATCTGGCAGAATTGCGCGGTTATCGCTACAAGACCGGGGTGGTGTTCGCTGCTTTCGTGCCCGGCTGGGGACAGGAAATTGCGCGGGGGGGGCGTTATGACGATATCGGGCGGGTGTTCGGGCGGGCACGGCCGGCGGTTGGATTCAGCACCGACCTCAAGGGTCTGTTGCGTCTGGGTACGGGCCTGGGGGCGCGCTATCGGGAGGCACCGGCAATCTACGCACCCTGGTCTGCCGATCCGGCGCTGCTGGAGCAAGTGGAGCGCTTGCGGCGGGACGGTCACCGGGTGATAACCGCACTCCCCGGCGGGGACGCACAGTTGGACCAGGACCCGCGTCCGCTCGGGTGTGATCGACGCCTGGTCGCGGGTGCGGCCGGCTGGCAACTCGAAGTCATTTAAGTCAAGGGGCAGGAATCGCGCAGATGGGCAACAACGTCGTAGTCATTGGCACCCAATGGGGAGATGAGGGTAAGGGCAAGGTCGTCGACCTGCTCACCGAGCACGTCGCCGCGGTGGTGCGCTTTCAGGGCGGCCACAATGCCGGCCACACCTTGGTGATCGACGGGGTCAAGACCGTCCTCCACCTGGTACCCTCGGGCATTCTCAGAGCGGGCGTCCGCTGCCTCATCGGCAACGGCGTGGTGCTGTCGCCGCGGGCGCTGCTCGACGAAATGGCCACACTCGAGCGCACCGGTGTTCCGGTGCGCGAGCGGCTGGGCATCAGCGCCGCTTGTCCCCTGATTCTGCCTTATCACGTCGCCCTGGATTTGGCGCGGGAGCGTGCTCGCGGTGTCAAGGCCATCGGTACCACCGGTCGCGGTATTGGTCCGGCCTACGAGGATAAAGTTTCCCGGCGGGGGATCCGGCTCGGTGAGTTGCTGGATACCGAGCACTTCAAAGAGCGTCTGCGTGAGGTGCTGGAGTATCACAACTTCACCCTGGTTCATTACTTCAAGTCCGAGGCCGTGGACTACGCGGCCGTGCTCGATGAGGCGCTGATCCAAGCGGAGCAACTGCGTCCGCTGGTCGTGGACGTGCCCGGCGTGTTGCACACCCTGCGTGCCGAGGGTGCGGATGTGTTGTTCGAAGGTGCCCAGGGATCCATGCTCGACATCGATCATGGCACTTACCCTTATGTCACGTCCTCCAACACCACGGCCGGCGGTGCCGCCTGCGGCAGCGGCGTGGGGCCGCGTGATCTCGACTACATCCTGGGGATCGTAAAAGCCTACACGACTCGCGTTGGCGGCGGCCCCTTCCCGACCGAGCTGTTCGACGCCGACGGTGATCGTCTGGGCGAGCGCGGCCACGAGTTCGGTGCCACCACCGGGCGTAAGCGGCGCTGTGGCTGGCTGGACATGGTCGCCCTGCAGCGTTCATTCGCCATCAATAGCGTCACCGGTCTGTGCATCACGAAACTGGATGTGCTCGACGGCTTCGAGACCCTGCGGATCTGCACTGCCTATGATCTGGACGGCGCCCGGATCACCGTGCCGCCGGTTGGCGCCGATGCCCTGGCGCGCTGCACACCCCATTACCTGGAACTTCCGGGGTGGTCGGAGTCCACCGTCGGCGCGGCGTCGCGAGAGTCCCTTCCGGCCAATGCCCGGGCCTATCTGAAGACCATCGAAGACCTCTCCGGCCTGCCGATCGACCTGATCTCCACCGGTCCTGAACGCAATGAGACCCTGGTGTTGCGGCATCCCTTCGGGCCAGGACCGAACGGTTAGGCGATCGGCGGAAACGAATCGACCAAATCACGCCGGAGTTTCGCTCGGCTGCAAGGGTCGTTAACAGCTGCATCGTCGATCGATGCGAATGTCTCCATCGCTGCAATTGACTCTGCGGCCCTGAATCGGTTATTTTGGTGAGCTTATGTCGGCGCCATTACCTGAAAGACTCGATCCTTGGCGTGCGGTTAAGTTCAAGGCCGCGTTCGCCGGCGAGGCTTCGTTGCGATATTTCCCGCGCTTGGCCGAGGCGGTGCTCGGGACAGTCGGCCCCGCGCGCTATGAGATCCGGTTTGCGCTGGATGAGCAGGGGCAGGCGGTGGCGCGGGGTCGTGTCTCCATGGTGCTGCGGATGACCTGTCAGCGCTGTCTGGCTGAGTTCGAAGTGCCGGTTGATGCCCCGATCGCGCTCGGTCTGGTGCATCTGCGCGGCGCTCCGGACCGCCTGGGGCTGACCCAGGTGGAGGGCCTGGCCGGCGACCTGGAGCCACTGCCGCTGGGTGACGACGAGTCTGTCCGTGTCCTGGATTGGGTGGAAGACGAGCTGCTGCTCGCCATCCCTCAGGTGCCGATGCATCCGGCTGGACACTGCGCGGCGCAGGTCGCTCCGGCCGCAACCGAGGTAGCGGCCGAACGTCCGCGCAATCCGTTTGCGGCACTGGCGGCGCTTCAGGCGCGGCGGCCGGCTCCGGAGGCGGACGAGCATTGAAGAGATCGTGACTGCCGTTCGGCAAACACGCGCATTTGAGTTATAACGAGCACGCGTTCCGATCCGCATGAGGACCCGGGCGCTTTGCGGAGAGAAGCATGGCCGTTCCCCAGAATCGCAAAACCCGTTCGCGGCGCGACATGCGTCGCTCGCACGACGCCCTCAGCAAGCCGACGTTGTCGGTTGAGCCCACCTCCGGTGAAACACACCTGCGCCATCATGTATCCCCGGACGGCTTCTATCGCGGTCGTAAGATCCTGGACAGATCTTAAGTGACCGATGATGCGGAGCGTTTGGTCGTTTTACGTCCCGGAATCGGCCAGGCTGCAAGCCCGGACGGGGCAGGACTCAGGCTCCGCGGTGATGGCCGGCCCGGCACCGGTCAGATCCCTCGTCAAGCCTTATCGCCAGCCGTGACCGGTCGACAGACGATCGCCCTGGATGCGATGGGGGGTGACCATGGACCGCGGGTCGTCGTCGCTGCCGCCCTTCGCTTCCTGTCGATCGAGCGTTCAATCGATCTGATCCTGGTCGGCGACCAGACACAAATTCTCGGTTGTCTGGGCGGTGTGGTCCCACCATCGGTACGCATCAGGCACACCACGGAGTCGGTCGCGATGGATGAGTCACCATCCAAAGCCCTGCGCGGTAAGAAGGATTCATCAATGCGTGTGGCCATTGATCTGGTGAAGAGCGGCGAGGCGCATGCCTGCGTGAGCGCGGGGAATACCGGTGCGCTGATGGCCACCGCGCGCTTCGTCCTCAAGACTCTTCCGAACGTGGATCGTCCGGCGATCATCACGGCCGTGCCCTCGCTGCATGGTCACACGCACATGCTGGATCTTGGGGCTAATGTGGACTGCACGGCCGAGCATCTGTTGCAGTTCGCCGTGATGGGCAGCGAGCTGGTTACGGCCGTGGATGGTGTAGCGGCGCCCAAGGTTGCCCTGCTGAATATCGGTCAGGAAGAGATCAAAGGCAACGAGCAAGTCAAGAATGCCCATGAGCTATTGTCCCGCAGCGGGCTCAATTACATCGGGTATGTCGAGGGAGACGGAATTTATCTGGGAGACGTGGATGTGGTGGTTTCCGATGGTTTCGTCGGGAATGTGGCCTTGAAGAGCAGCGAAGGGGTTGCGAAGTTTGTGCGACACACGCTGAGCGGTCAATTCAAGCGCAACCTGTTCACCCGCCTTGCCGGCTTGGCTGCGCTACCGATTTTGCGGGCGTTTCGACGCACCATGGACCCGCGACGTTACAATGGCGCCAGCCTGTTGGGTCTACGCGGAATCGTGATCAAGAGCCACGGCGGGGCAGACGAGATTGCGTTCGAGAACGCGATCCACATCGCCGCGAAAGAGATTCTTTGCGACATCCCGCGGCGCATTTCCGAACAGGTCGGGCGACATCTCGCGACCGATTCCTTACGGGCGACCGCTTGATGATTTACTCTCGCATTGCGGGAACCGGCGGTTACCTCCCGGAGCGGGTCGTGACCAACACCGACCTCGAGGCCACTGTCGACACCACCGATGCCTGGATTCGCGAGCGCACCGGGATTGAGAAGCGGCATCTCGTGAGCGACGGCGAGACCTGTTCGGATCTCGCCGAGCGCGCTGCCCGCCTGGCGCTGGAGGCGGCCGGTCTCCTGGCGGCGGACCTCGACCTGATCGTGGTGGCGACGACCACGCCGGACCAATATTTTCCCAGCACAGCCTGCATCTTGCAGCAGCGGCTCGATGTTCATGGTTGTCCTGCGTTTGACGTCCAGGCGGTTTGTGCCGGGTTCGTTTACGCCTTGAGCATTGCCGACAAGTTCATTCGTCTGGGTTCCGCGCGCAATGCGCTGGTGGTGGGATCGGACGCCTTCTCGCGCATTCTCGACTGGACCGACCGGGGTACCTGTGTGCTGTTCGGCGATGGCGCCGGCGCGGTGATCATCGAGGCGGCCGACACGCCCGGGGTCATTTCCACCCATCTGCACGCGGATGGTGCGTACAAGGACCTGCTGCAGATCCCCGGCGGCCTCGGCAACGGTGACTATGCCAACAATCGCGTCGAGATGAAGGGCAATGAACTCTTTCGGGTTGCCGTCACGACCTTGAGCCGAATTGTCGAGGAAACCCTCGCGGCCAATGGCTTGGAACGTTCCGATATCGACTGGCTGATTCCGCATCAGGCAAATTTGCGGATCATTCAGGCCACCGCCCGAAAACTCGACCTGCCCATGGAGCGGGTGGTCGTCACGGTCGCCGATCATGCCAATACCTCCGCGGCGTCCATCCCGCTGGCCTTGGATCAGGCGGTGCGCGACGGCCGCATCAAACGTGGTGAGCTGCTGTTGATGGAAGCCTTCGGCGGCGGCATCACCTGGGGCTCGGTCCTCGCGCGCTACTGAAACATCAAGTTCACCACCGATGCGAACCCGGTTTGAACCAGCCCCAACTCCGATCTGAATCGAGATGAGACCATTGCTTGTACTCGCCGCCTGCTTTCCCGGCCAGGGTTCTCAATCCGTGGGGATGCTCGATGCCCTTGCGGCGGCCTATCCCGAGGTCCGGCAAACCTTCGAGGAGGCGTCCGAGGCGCTCGGCAGGGACCTCTGGGCGCTGGTCCGCGGCGGTCCCAAGGAGGCTCTCGATCAGACCGAGAATACCCAGCCGGCGATGCTGGTTACCGGAATCAGCGTGTGGCGCGTCTGGCACGCGCAGGGCGGCGCGGCGCCGCTCTTGGTGGCCGGTCACAGTCTGGGCGAGTACGCCGCATTGGTGGCCGCCGGGTCCTTGAGTCTGGCGGACGGCGTGCGTCTGGCCGCCGAACGTGCACGGTTGATGCAGGCGGCGTTCCCGGTTGGGCAGGGAGCGATGGCCGCGGTGCTTGGTCTGACGGATGCGCAGGTGATTGCGGTCTGCGCCGAGGCGGCTCAGGGAGCCGTGGTGGAGGCCGTGAACTTCAATGCCCCCGGTCAGGTGGTCATTGCCGGTGAGGTGGCCGCGGTGGGCCGTGCGGTGACTGCCGCCAAAGCCGCCGGGGCCAAGCGGTCCGTGCTCCTGCCGGTCAGTGTGCCGTCACATTGTGCGCTGATGCGCCCGGCCGCGACCCTACTGGCCGCGCGCCTGGAGGCATTGGACCTGCGGCTGCCCGAGGTACCCGTGCTTCACAATGTGGACGTGGCCGCCGCGGATTCGGTCGCGGCCTTGCGCGAGCGACTGTGCGAGCAACTGTATCGGCCGGTACGCTGGGTCGAGACCGTGCAGGCTATGGGCGCGGCCGGAGTTTCGCTGGTTATCGAATTCGGTCCCGGTAAAGTGCTGACCGGGCTTAACAAGCGTTGCGACAAAAACATCACCACGCTGCCGGTCTTCGATCCGGAGACGCTGAAGGCGGCATTGGAGGCGACTGTAGATGCTCAAGGGTGAAATCGCGCTGGTGACGGGTGCATCACGTGGCATCGGTCGGGCCATCTTGTTGGCACTGGCGGGGCAGGGTGCCGTGGCCGTCGGTACCGCCACGACCCAGGCCGGTGTCGACGGCATTGACCAGGTGTTGAGCGAGGGCGGCCACCAAGGCTTCGGTGTGGTACTCGACGTCGCCGATCCGGTGTCGGTCGAGGCGGCGATGGAGCAGCTCGCGAAACGTGTCGGTGCGCCGAGCGTGCTCGTCAACAATGCCGGTATCACACGCGATAACCTATTGATGCGCATGAAGGATGAAGAGTGGCAGGCGGTCGTTGACACCAATCTCGGCTCCGTTTTCCGGATGTCGCGCGCGTGCGTGCGGGCGATGACCAAGGCGCGCAAAGGGCGCATCATCAATATTGCCTCCGTGGTCGGCGTCATGGGTAACGCCGGCCAGACTAACTACGCGGCGGCCAAGGCCGGTATGATGGGATTTACCAAGTCACTGGCGCGCGAGGTGGGTTCGCGCGGCATCACGGTCAACTGCGTGGCCCCGGGTCTGATCGACACGGACATGACGCGGGCGATCAGCGAGGCGCAGCAGCAGATCATTCTGTCAGCCGTCCCGCTCGGCCGTTTTGGGCAGCCGCAGGAGATCGCCGACACGGTCGTTTTTCTCGCCTCACCAAGCGCCGCGTACATCACTGGGGAGACGCTGCACGTCAACGGCGGCATGTACATGGTCTAGGTCGCTGGATGCAGCGATCAAACCCAAGCAAAGTCATTTGGTTGATTGAGGGTAGCGAGGCCATTTAACGGCTTTCATCCCCCCTCGATTGTCACTAGAATACCGCCTGGCCCGTGCCGGGCCGTCTTTTCCATTCGGAGGATTCAGACAGATGAGCAGCATTGAAGAGCGCGTCCGCCAGATTGTCGTCGAACAATTGGGCGTCAAAGCAGAAGAGGTGACCGCGGAGGCTTCCTTCGTCGACGATCTGGGTGCGGATTCACTCGATACTGTCGAACTGGTGATGGCGCTCGAGGAGGAGTTCGAAACCGAAATCCCTGACGAGGATGCGGAAAAGATCACCACCGTCCAGCAGGCCGTCAACTACATCAACGCGCACCTTGTTTGAGGCGTGCGGCTTCGAAGACGGAACGGCCGCCGCCCGGCACCGGGAACGCAGGTGCGGCGCTTGCCCGTCGAGTCATTCCGAGCGAGAGGGGTAGGTAATGGCAGGTAGAAGGGTCGTGGTCACCGGTCTGGGACTGGTGGCGCCGGTGGGCTTGGACGTGAAAATGTCCTGGGCAAATATCCTGGCCGGCAAGAGCGGCATCAAGCCGATCACCCACTTTGATGTGGAAACCTTCAGCACGCGTTTCGGCGGGCCGATCTATGGTTTTGATCCGACCCTCTATATCACGGAGAAGGACGCCAAGAAGATGGACAAGTTTATCCACTACGGGATGGCGGCCGGCTGTCAAGCCATCGCCGACTCCGGGCTGGTGGTCGACGAGTCCAACTGTCGCCGCATCGGTGTGGCGATCGGGTCGGGAATCGGTGGGATCACGGGGATCGAGAACAACTACGAGGCCTATCGGTCCAAGGGGCCTCGGCGCATCTCGCCCTTCTTCGTCCCGGCCAACATCATCAACATGGTCGCGGGTGACCTGTCGATCAAGTTCGGGCTCAAGGGGCCGAACTACTCGATCGTCTCCGCGTGCAGCACGGGCAGTCACAATATCGGCGAAGCGGCGATTATGATCCGCCACGGATATGTGGACGTGATGATCGCGGGTGGCGCTGAGATGGCTACCTCCCCGGTCGGCTTGGGCGGATTCGCGGCGGCGCGCGCTCTGTCGACCCGTAACGACGATCCGGAGCGCGCCAGTCGGCCCTTCGAAAAGGATCGCGATGGCTTCGTGCTGAGCGACGGGGCTGGAGTGGTCGTGCTGGAAGAATACGAACGCGCGGTGGCACGAGGGGCGCCGATTTACGCCGAACTGGTGGGGATCGGCATGAATTCCGATGCCTATCATATGACGGCACCCTCGGAGAACGGTGAAGGCGCGTCCGAGTGCATGCTGATCGCGATGCGGGATGCCGGCGTCAACCTGGATCAAATCGGCTATATCAATGCCCACGGCACTTCGACACCGGCGGGCGACATGGCCGAGACCATGGCAATCAAGCGGACCTTCGGGGATCTTGCCTACAAGGTTCCGGTGAGTTCCACGAAGTCGATGACCGGACACATGCTGGGTGCGGCCGGAGGGGCCGAGGCGATTTTCACGATCCTGGCCATTCGTGATCAGGTCGCGCCGCCGACGATCAACTACGAAACGCCCGATCCGGACTGCGACCTCGACTATGTGCCTAACACGGCTCGTGAGATGCCGATCGACGTGGCGTTGACCAACTCGTTCGGCTTTGGCGGGACCAACGGGACCTTGATCTTCCGCCGCGTCTGAGGCCATTGACGAAAGATCCAGGTCCTGATATCGAAGGATTTACATCATTCGCCGGCTGCGTCCATGTCGCTGACCGTCCCGGACGTTCAACTGAGGGGGGAGCAGGATGTTCCCCAGGTTGAGTCAGGCCCATTGCGGTTACTGATCGACGGTTTGCCGACGCGCGGGATTCCCGTTTGGGACCGTGGATTGAGCTATGGTGATGGTCTGTTCGAGACCATTCTGATCCGCGGGGGCGCGCCATGCCAATGGGCCAGACACCTCGCTCGACTTGAATTCGGCTGTCGCCGGTTGCGGATTCCGTACATCGGGGGCGGCGCATTGGCGGCTGAGGCTCGCGCCTTGACTCAGGGCGCAGACGGCGTACTGAAGATTCTGATCACGCGCGGTTGCGGAGGGCGAGGTTATCGTCCGCTGCGATCACCCTGCCCCCGCCGGGTCTTGCTCTTCTACCCCTCGCCCGGTTACCCGGTCGCATGGTCAACAGATGGCGTCATCCTGCGTTGGTGCGAGACACCCGCGTCGCAAAACCGCGCGTTGGCGGGAATCAAGCACCTCAATCGGCTGGATAACGTCCTGGCACGCGCTGAATGGGACGATCCGGAGATTGCCGAGGGCTTGATGTTGCGGGAGGATGGGCGGGTGGTCGGCGGGACCATGACCAACTTGTTTTTGTGGACCGGTCAGTCGCTCCTCACGCCGATCACGGATCTCGCGGGGATTGCCGGTACCGTACGCGCCCTGACACTGGAACTGGCGGTCGGTTTGGGTATCGCCTGCCGGGAAAGCCATCTGACTGCTCAGGATCTGCGTCTGGCTCGCGGCCTGTTTTTGACCAATGCGCTGATCGGCTGCTGGCCGGTGCGTCGGTTGGACGGACAACACTACGCGCCCGACTGCCTGCCCTGGGAGTTACTTGAGGCCGTCGGCCTGGCGGCGTCGACTGCGGAGTGGCCAACGACATGATCTTGCGTGCCCTGTTGCTGCTGTTTTTGGGGGTAATTACCCTGCTCGGCGGAATTTGGCTCGACTATCAGCGTTTTCTTAAGACTCCGGTCGCGCTCACCGAGCCCGTGGAGACCTTCGAGGTGGAGCGCGGCAGCGGTTGGCGTCAGGTCGCGGACGCGCTGACGGACCGCGGCTTTATCAGCCACCCCTATTACTTGCTGGCGCTCGCTCGTGTTCGCGGCGATGGCGGCCGGCTCAAGGCCGGTGAGTTCGAGCTGAGCCGGGGGATGCGCCCGGACCAGGTCCTTGATCGTTTGATCTCGGGCCGGGTAGTCCACTATCCCATCACGTTTGTTGAGGGTTGGACCTTTCGGCAGGCGGTCGCGGCGATCCTTGCCAACGGTCGCTTCGGTGACGATCTGGCGGGACAGTCCGACGCGGCCCTGATGGCCGCCTTAGGGCGACCCGGAGCGCATCCGGAGGGACTGTTGTACCCTGACACCTATGGTTTTCCGCGGCGTACGACCGGGCTGGGTGTGCTTGAGCGTGCACTCCAGCGAATGGATGAGGTATTGTCGCAGGAATGGGCGGGGCGGGCCGCGGGACTGCCGCTCAAGACGCCTTACGAAGCCTTGACTCTGGCGTCCATTATCGAAAAGGAGACCGGGCTTGCCGCGGAACGGCCACAGATCGCCGGGGTCTTCGTGCGGCGACTGCGGCTGGGGATGCGCCTGCAAACCGATCCTACCGTCATTTATGGGATGGGCGAGCGGTTCGATGGCGACATTCGCCGCGACGATCTCAAGGCGGCAACCCTCTATAACACCTATGTGATCGTCGGGCTGCCGCCAACCCCGATCGCCCTGCCCGGGCGTGCGGCGATCCATGCGGCGCTGCACCCCGCGGCGGGTGAAGATCTCTACTTCGTAGCGCGCGGTGATGGCGGACACGTGTTTTCCGCGACCCTGGACCAGCATAATCGGGCGGTGCGGGAGTTTCAGTTGCGTAAGTCCCCGGAATCGTCCGGTCCGGATCAAGAAGGAGTCGATGCCCGCAAATGATGCAGAAAGACGCAAATGAACGTTATTCGTAGACCGGGCGCTCATGTCAGCGCCGTGATGCTGATCGTGTTCAGGCTCCAGTCTGGATCGTCGCTGGCTGCCGCGCGGCATCGCGCATGATGCGGAGTCGCTTCATCACATTCGAGGGGATCGAGGGGGCTGGGAAATCCTCTCAAATCGGCCCTCTGGCCGACTGGCTGCGCGCGCACGGCCGCGGGGTGATCACGACGCGGGAACCGGGCGGCTCTGCGGTCGCGGAGCGCATTCGGGCACTGCTCCTGGATCGGGACAATGTCGGGATGGATGCGGTTGCGGAACTCCTCCTGGTGTTCGCCGCACGCGCCGAGCATCTGGCGAAAGTCATTGCGCCGGCCTTGGATGCGGGTCATTGGGTGCTGTGTGACCGCTTCACCGACGCCACCTATGCCTATCAGGGCGGTGGCCGGGGCGTCGCGCCGACACGCATCGGGGTACTCGAAGATCTGGTACAAGGGGATTTGCGGCCGGACTTGACGCTGGTTTTCGATCTGCCTCCGGCACTCGGCCTGGCACGGGCGCGGGGGCGGGGTACACCGGATCGCTTCGAGTCGGAGCGCCTGACCTTCTTCGAGGCTGCGCGGGCGGTTTATCTGGAGCGTGCGCTGGGCTGCCCTGAACGCTATCGGGTACTGGATGCAACCCGCCCGTTGACCGAGGTGACTGCCGAGATCACGCGGGTCATCGGAGCCGTGCTCGATGCTTGAGCGCAGGATGATGCTTTGTATAGCGTTCGCACCTGATATCCAGACAGACCTTCGCGTAGGGGCGGGTTTGAAACCCGCCCCTACGTCCGGTTATCACGTCCGAAGGCGATATCCGTCTGGTTTCAGTCGCCGCCATGGCGATGGCTATCGGATCCTGGCGGATCGGCGCGGTGCGATGCGCCTAACCTTGGTCAAAGAGCGCCAACCATGACCGACCCTGCAACCGGATCCACCGACGTCGGCGACAGCGAACTGCTGCCTTGGCTGGTTCCGCTCTGGGCGCGTCTGATGCAGGCGCGGGCGGCGGATCGGCTGCCCCATGCCCTGCTGATCACCGGTGCGCGGGGTCTGGGTAAGCGCCGGTTCGCTGACCTGTTCGTGCGCGCCCTGCTCTGTACGGCCCCTGACCCCCAGGGCCTGCCGTGCGGGCGTTGTCCGGACTGTCGCCTGACTGCGGCCGGCAATCACCCGGACCTGGTGTGCGTGGTGCCGGATCCCGAGTCCAAGTCCGGGGAGATTACTATTGATGCAATTCGCGACTTGAGTGACCGCGCGGCACTGACACCGATGCGGGGGACGCGTAAACTGGTGTTGATTGATCCGGCCGACCGGATGAACCCAGCCGCCGCCAATGCGCTACTCAAGACGCTCGAGGAGCCGGCCGGCGATACCCTGTTGTGCCTGATCGCCGCGCGGCCTGGTCGGCTTCCGGCGACCATCCGCAGCCGCTGTCAATTGCTTGGGGTCGCGATCCCGGCGGAAGCTCAGGCACTTGCCTGGCTGACCCCGCGGCTGGGCGACACGGCGGCCATGCGTTTACGGCTGGTCGCGGGTGCGCCCTTGCGTGCGCTGGATGAACTGGATCAGGCCACGCTGGACCAATGGGAAGCACTGGTCCGCAGTCTGATCGGCATCAGCCGCCGCGAGTTGGACCCGGTGAGTGAGGCGGCGGCTTGGAACGGGGTCGGCGCAAGACTATCATTGGAGTGTCTCGCGGTTTGTCTTTGTGACCTGTTGCGGCTGGCAGTGGCCGCGCGGCCGCCGCGTCTCGCCGATCCGGGGTTGCATGCCAGGCTGGGTGAGCTGGCCAGGCGCGTCGATCCAGCGCTCGGGCATCGCCTGTTGCGGCGGGTATTCGAGGCCAGGGGGCAGATTGAGTCAAGCGTCAACCCGCTGATGCAATTGGAATCTTTGCTGATCGATTGGGGTCGTGTCAGTCAGTATTGAGGGACCCGGCGCTGTCCGCCGACCGTCTCGCCTGATACCCATCGTTGCTGGTTTTTCGTTTCTCGTTTTTCGTAACCCGATGCTTGATGAGCATTCACGAAGAACCGAAAACCAAGAACCGTACCCGATAACCTAAGGAGTTTGCGCGATGAGTACCCCAGTGAATCCGGCCGGCTCACTCGGCGGCCAGCAGCGCATCCTGAGTTTCGCGATCAAGGACAAGACCGCGCTCTACGCCTCGTTCATGCCCTTCATCCGCAATGGCGGGCTCTTCATCCCCACGACCAAGCGTTATCAGCTCGGCGACGAAATCTTTCTGCTGCTGCAACTGATGGAAGAACCCGATCGTATCCCGGTTGCCGGCAAGGTGATCTGGGTGACCCCGCCCGGTGCCGAGGGTAACCGTGCGGTCGGGGTTGGGGTGCAGTTCAGCGAGCAGGACAAGGGTGTGGCCAGGCGCAAGATCGAGGAATATCTGGTGGGCGCGCTGAGTTCCGAGCGGCCGACGCATACCATGTAGGAATTGGTTAGTGGATAGTGGAGAAGTGATGTTTGTTGATTCTCACTGCCACCTCGATCGGGTGGATTTGAGTCCCTATCAGGGCGATTTTAGCCGATTGATGGCGGCGACTGCCGCGGCGGGCGTGACGCATTTGCTGTGCGTCTCCATCGATCTGCCGCGGTACCCTGCCATGCGCGCCCTGATCGATCCATATCCGCAGGTGGCAGTGTCGGTCGGAGTGCACCCGAACGAGGGGTCGGCGGCTGGTCCGGAGCCGACCGTGGAGGACTTGGTGTGTCTGGCGGCCGACCCGCGCAATGTCGCTATCGGCGAAACCGGGCTCGATTATTTCCGTAGTGAAGGGGATGTGGAGTGGCAGCGCGCACGCTTCCGCACCCACATCGCGGCGGCACGGACCTGCGCCAAGCCCTTGATCATTCATACCCGTGAAGCCAGGGAGGACACCATCCGCATACTGCGGGAGGAGGGCGCGGAGCGGGTCGGCGGGGTCTTGCACTGCTTCACCGAAGACTGGGCCATGGCCAAACAGGGCCTGGACCTGGGCTTCTATGTCTCCTTTTCCGGCATCGTGACCTTCAAGACGGCCGCGTCATTGCGTGAGGTGGCCGCCCAAGTCCCCCTGGACCGCCTGCTGATCGAGACCGATTCGCCCTATCTGGCGCCGGTCCCGCATCGCGGCAAGTCCAACGAACCCCGCTATGTTCCGCAGGTGGCTGCCTGTATTGCCGCGCTACGCGGCCTGCCGATAGAGGAACTGGCACAAGCCACCAGCGACAATTATTTCCGGTTGTTCGGGGCGGAACGAATGGTCTATCGTCAGGCGCCGGCTTGATTTAGCATCCCGGTCGTTGTCGTTGTCGTTGTCGTTGTCGTTGTCGTAATCGGATAAGCGATGCAAGTATGTCATGAGCAGCCCGCTGTCCGTCGGGTTTCGATTCGCTACACAGCCAGACCAGTTCACTAAGGCGATTTCCGACAATTTGGATACCGGTCATGTAGGTGCGACTTCAGTCGCACCTGCGTCCGAATCGGTGCGACTGAAGTCGCACCTACATCCGAGCCGATGGTGGGCTGGTATCCGGTGTTCCGGAAATCCCCTAAAGTCGCCCCTACAGTTTGGTACATCTTTTCCCGGAAATCACCTAAGGGTTTGAAAGGCTTAGAGCGCCACGCATGGGACCAACGCATCCGCGCGGGGGATCAACAACTCGATTACGATTACGACAACGACCGAGACGCCAAAGGCGGCCCCCAATGGACTTGTTTAACTGATTCGCGAACCGTTCCTGACCGCTTTATCTGCGCGCGTCAGTTCTGCGCGGACGGGGTCTCCGTCCGGGTCTGGGGATTGTCGGCACGCCCGGCGTCATCAGTCGGCGCCATGTCTGGTCCGCCGAGGAACGTGAGTTGTCCCCTCGGCACTTGCTCATCGATCCATTCCCGCCACACGGCCAACAGCACGGCGATGACGATGGGACCCAGGAAGAGTCCCAGGAGGCCGAATGCGGCGATGCCGCCCAGGACGGCGAACAGCACCAGGATGTAGGGAATGCTGGTGGCGCTGCTGATCACGAAGGGGCGCAGCAAATTGTCGATCTGGCTCACGACCAAGGCACCCCAAATGGCCAGTCCAATGCCGGCCCAGGTGTCGCCGCTCGCGGCGAGCCACACGCTCACCGCCCCCCAAACCAGGGGTGTCCCGAAGGGAACCAGCGCCAGGATGACGGTCACCACGCCGAGCAGGACCGGTGCCTTCACACCCGCCGCCCAATACCCCAGTCCGGCCAAAGCACCCTGAGCGAGCGCGGTCAGCACCAGGCCGTACAGGACCGCCCGAATGGTGCCGCCGATGGCGAACAGATAGGCATTGGCGCGGGCACCGATCAGTCCGTACAGGAGTCGTCTGACTTGCTCCAGCAGTGACTCGCCGTCGCGGTAAAAGAAGAAGGCGGTGAGCAGCGCAAAGGCGAACTTGAACGCGCTGAACCCAATGTCGCCAAGAATCTTGAGCGACTGATCCACCCATGGATTCACCCACTGAACCACCTGTTGACGCAGGGCGGCCGGGTCCTCGGCGGAGAGCGCCATGACCCGTTGCACCTCGTTGCCCAGCCAGGGTAACCGGGCGATGGCGGGGGGCACCGCATCGGGTCCGCTCAGGAGTATCTCGACCGCGCGGTTATAGGCCGTCGGCACCTCCGCCCGCAGCATGTTGACCATCGAGAGCAGCGGCAGGCCGAAGGTGAGCGTCAGGAACAGGGTCATCAGCAGGGCACTGGTGTTGACCTTACGGCCGAGCAGATGGCGCAGTCGATGGTAGATGGGCCAGGTCACATAGACCAGGATGACCGCCCAGGCCACGGAAATCAGGAACAGGTTCAGGACCTGATAGCTCAGATACAGCAGTCCGACAACGAACAGCCCGAGCGCGATGCGGGCGCCGAAAACATTGGTAAAGTTGGTGTTGGACATAAATCGCGGTGGCTTGCGCCGGGCAAGAGCAACGAAGCAGTGATCGCACGTCAGGGGGCGCACGGGTCGCCCATATTACCCTTAATTCAGGTAGGGCTGTGATGCCGATGAAGTCAGGGCCGCGCGTCGGTGTCAGTGCCCCAGACGGGAGGCCCGGGTCAGGTCTGAGAAGCGCACCCCTTTGAGACCGCCGATCTCCAGGCTGATCCGCTCGATTTCCGCGGGCTGCCCACGGATGATGATGGTTTCAAGGCAATTGTGGTGGTCCAGGTGCACATGCGTGGTCGCGACCACATGCACGAATTGCCGGTGCTGAATGTCCAAGATGTGCTGGGTCAACTCGCGCTGGTGATGATCGTAGACGATGGTCAGGACGCCGGCCACCTCCGCGTCAACGCGCTCCCAGGTTTCTTCCACCAGACGTTCGCGGATCAGGTCGCGTACCAGTTCGGAGCGGGAGGCGTAGCCCTTGCTGACGACCCGGCGATCCAGCTCATCAAGGAGTGGCCGCGGCAGTGAGACGCTGAAACGGATGGTATCGTCGGGAGTGGACATCGTGGCTCGCCTGCAATTCGGCGCTCACGTTGAGCGCTGAGGCGCTAAGCATAGCTTTCCGGACTCTACTTTTCCGGTCATCGCTCAAGAATGCGGGGGAAACTGACGATCAAAAAAACAAGGCCCCGGTGCCGTGGGCAGCGGGGCCTGGCGGGCCTGCGTGGGCGGTTGGCGGTCAGAGTCCGAACGCGCCGGATTGGTGATTCGCATCCGTCTGGATGGCCTGGACTTCGACCACCGGGGTCTTGGTCTCTTCCGCGACAAGACGGTCGCCTTCACTCAGCACCATCGTGGTCTGAACGCCGCCGATCAGCAAGGCAACAGAGGCAAGTATACCGAGAATACCCATGGTACAGCTCCTAACAGGACAGGTGGGTTGACGCTCTAAGTAGTCATCATTATATAATCATTCTCTAATTTAGCAAGTGCTAATTTTCGATCCTGTCCTTGCGGCATGGGGCTGCCGGCCCCACACCGTGTTCAGAGCCAGCCGCCGCGCCTGAAGCGCCACAACATCACCCCGGCGATGGTGATGGCGACGACCCAGAACACGGCGTAGCTGTAAGGCCATTCGTTCTCGGGGATATACATGTTCATCCCGTAGATTCCGACCAGGAAGGTCAGCGGCATGAAGATGGTGCCGATGATCGTCAGGACCTTCATGATCTGGTTGGTTCGGTACGAGGTCATGGACACGTAGGTATCGGCGAGCTCGGAGGCGATCTCGCGGTAGGTCTCGAGCAGGTCGATGACCTGCACACAGTGGTCGTAGACATCGCGAAAGTAGGTCTGGGCGGCGTCCGACAGGCACTCGTGCCGCTCCCGCTGGAGCGCGGCGATCAGCTCGCGCATGGGCCAGGCGACCCGCCGGATCAGGACCAGTCCGCGCTTGATCTGGTGGATCGCTTGCAGGGTGTGGGGCCCCGGGTGGTCGAGGACGTTTTCCTCCAACTCTTCCAGTTGCCCGGAGGCGTCTTCCAGGACCGGGTAGAAGCAGTCGACAATGGTGTCCAGCAAGGCATAGAGCAGGAAGCTCGCGTCGTTCTGGCGCAGCCGTGAACGCGGACTTTCGATGCGATGACGCACCTGATCGATCGCCTGACAGGGGCTGACCTGAAAACTCAGCAGGGTATGGCGTCCGAGGAAAAAGCTCGCCTGTTCGGCGTGGAGCACGCCGTCCTGGATCAGGACGCGCCGCGCGACCACGAACAGCCGTCCGGGCAGGTCCCCGCTGCCCGGATAGTCCTCCGTCTTGGGACGCTGCTGCCCGTCGAGCGCGTCTTCGATCGCCAACGGGTGCAATTGATACTTTTCCGCCATTGCGCGGATGGTGTTCTGGTCCTCGATCCCCTCGACATGGATCCATCGCACCTGAGACCACTCCGGGCGATGGAGCGCCAGGAAGGCGGCCATGTCCTCGACCTCCTGGATTTCCCATTGATCCGGGGAGTAGTCGGTGCAGATCACGCGGCCGCGCCTGCTGGCGGGGGTCTGGATCAGTTCGTGATACTCGATCCCCGCGGGGGTTCCGGGTGGTGGTTGATTCAGCCGCGGGACGCGCGACTTCGGTCGCCAGGGCGCGTGGCGGTGTTTGGTCCGTTTCTGCGCGGCGGGACGCCGCAGCCGCGGGTCGGTCGCAGTCCGCGGCGAATGGGCGGTGTCAGCGCGCGTCGGCGGAGTCGTCGGCGCGGTCGCGTGGTGTGGGTCTGGCATGGTTTGGCTCGGTCGGTCGGCCGCCCGCGCTGCCCCAGTCGGCGAGGGCCAGCATGATACGATTGACGATGGCGCGGGTGGGTTCGATATTGTCGGGGTTGTGCAGCAGCAGGTCGCGGTTGATCTCGATCGTGAAAGGGTGTTTGCCGCGCAGGTCCTCGGCGTCGAAGCGGCTCAGCGAGTTGATCCCGGTGTAGGGGTGATTGAAGCGCAGCACGTCGCAGAAGTTGAAGTCGACGTCCAGGTCGCCGATGCTGGTTTCCACGATCTCGGCCAGTGTCAGCAGGAGTTCGCGCGCGGCGAAACAGGCATTGGGCGGGTGCCCCTTCTCGTCGCCGGCATTGCCGAACATGAACAGCGGCCGCAGTTCCCCGCGATCCTCCGAGCTGCCGGTGCCGATCCCCGGCATGGTGTGACAGAAGACCACTTTTTCGATCACCGGGCTCAGCAGCAGTTCGGCCAGCCGCTGCCGATGCGGGCGGATGTAGCGGTCGATCACCTGCTGGCGCACTTGCTTGGGCAGGCCGCGATCCGACTGATAAATCTTGATGCCCTGACTGGTGAGGGTCTTCACCGCCCCGTCGGCGTCCAGATCGTCGCAGGTCCGGTTGGGATCGGCATGCGCCCGCCAGATCAGAAAGCGCAGAATGTGCGGGGCGGCGGGCAGGTCCAGATAGATCTCGTCGGAGAACTCGTCGGAGTCTTCGCGGCGGTCCCCGGGGGTGAACTTGGGGTGCAGGTAGGACTTGACCTCATCCGGGGTCAGGTGGCCGCCGTGCGGCAACTCCACGAGTACGGGGATCTTGCCTGGGGTGTACTCAAATGGATGGACAGCGAAGGGCTGACTCACAACGCGATACCTGCAACCAAGTGCTTCGATTCGAAGGATGCCAGGAGGCTGGCATGGGTTTGCGGGTCCCCGTCACTGGCGACCGCGGCGTAGAGGCGCGTGATGCCGTCCGCGCACGGATCATAACAGGCCCCGACCGGGATCAGCTCGCGGCGATGGATCTCCTGCCGGAAGTGATCGAGCAGTTCGGTGGGGGTGCCGGGAAAGCAGAAATAGCCGGTCGTGAGTTGCGGCCGGCGATGGCGGGTCGCCAGATAGTCGCCGAGCAGGAAGAAGGGCGTGGATCCGTTGAGGCGGAAATTGGGGTCGATGAGCCAGACCTCGCCGGCTCCATCCTCGAGCAGGTCCAGGCCGCAGACGCCATACCAGCCCAGTGCCGCGGCGGCCCGCGCCACCTGATCGCAGATCCGCGCGACCGGCGCCGGGGGCAGCCAGGCCAGATCGATCAGGTTCCCCGCGTAGCGCCCGGCCGCCACCCGCTGCACCGAGCCGCCGATATAGCGAATGTGCCCGCGCCGGGTCACCTGTAACTGGACGTTGTAGTTGTGACGGATGGACTCGATCAAGGGCTCGACTTTTACCGGACGGCCGCGCAAGCGGCGTTGTGCCTCGCGGACCTGGGTCTCGCGCCGACACAGCACCACCCCGTCGCCGCCGCCGCTGGGTTCGGTCAGCTTGAGCACGAACGGCAGCTCCCAGCGCTCACGCCACTGGCCGTCGGCGAAGGCCTGGGCGTCCAGGGTCTCGTGGCGCAGCACGTGCGGGGTCAGTTCCGCGATGCGGCCCTTGTCGTTGAGCCGCACCACGAGGTGGGGATCGGCGAGGTAGTAGCGCTCGGCCGGGAGCTGGGCGCTGTCGAACGGGTGGGGGGAGACGATGCGGTGGCGGGGGAATTCGGCCGCGCGCTGTCGGTAGCCGGTCGCTCCGGCATAGCGGATGACGGGGCCGAACTGACCCAGGAAGTGCTCCCGAAAATAGCCGTTCCAGTAGTCGGAGAGGTCCGTGGTCAGGTCCACCCCGGCAGCGTCGGCCAGGGTCAGAAACTCCCCGCCCAGCAGCATGAAGCGCGCGGCCTGGCAACCGGCATAGCGCGGTCCGCGTAGAAAGAAGTAGTCGAAATCGCCGCGGCGCGGCTCATCCGGGGTATAGAGCGGATAGCGCGGCAGATGCAGGGCCGGGCCGGGGAGGGCATAGAGGTCTGAAAAGGTTCGTCCGGTGAAGCGGGGCCACGGGAGCCCCCGGCCCATGGGTAACTGGGTCGCGTGTCGGCGGCGGTCTGCTTGGCCTTGAGGTCGGTGCGGGGTGTCCACGATGGGCCCTCCGTCCGCTTGGGGTTACGTCAGGATGCGCGGATCTTTCAGCGGTTGGCGGGTCGATGCAACCTTTTTTTCCCGCGTAAGAGCGTTTCGTGTAGCAACTTGCGAGTGGGTGGACAGGACGAAGTACCGGTGTCCACTGTGCTGACGCGGCGCGGTATGGTCCGAGCACCCGCGCACGAGTGGCGTATACTCGCGAACATTCGCTAACGGCGGGCAGGGGGCAGTTGGTGGCGCAAGACGACGGTCCAAGAGACGTCGCTGATCGGATCGCCCGCACCTGGGCCGCCGATAGGTCGCTCCAGCTCGACCGGGAGCGGCTCGCTTATTTGAGCGGCATCCATGCCTTCCTGGAACTGAATCCGGACCCCGTTCTCACCGAGGAGCAGTTGCGCGATATCTTCGGACTGCTCAACGACATCGTGCAAGGCGAGACCGGGGCGGTCGCGCAGCGCGCCACTTATGCGATCGACGCACTGTGCGCACAGCACCTGCTCGTCCGGTCCGATTTCGGTGGTGTTTCGACGGCGGGCGAGTTTTCTTTGAGCCCCTTGGGCAAGACCCTGGCTGAATGGTTTGGAGCGCAAGAGGGCCTTGATCGCGAGGGGCTGGAAGTGATGCTCACGCGTATCCGTGGGGACCTCGCCGGGGTCCGTCAGGCCGCGCTTCTGGGCGGGGACGAGACCCATTGGCGCGCCCGGGTGGTGAGCCCACTGAAGCTCACGGTCGCCGGACTCGTTGAGATGATCGACCGTCGCCAGCGGGGGATGGATGTCCAGCAGCAAGAGATCCGCGAGCAGATCGGCCAGTTGTTGGAGGCCCAGTGGTTCGAGGCCATTGCGCGTTGCGAGACGCTGTTGCAGAACACCGGTGTGACCCTGCAGGAGCTGAACCATACCCTGATGTCCGAGACTGAGGGGGTCGCGAATTTGCTCAACGAGATTTTCGAGGCTGCCGACGATGCCGATCAGGACGCTGCGCTGGATGCCGTCAGCTATGTCCGTACCCAGATCGAGCGGGTCGCCGCCTGGGGTGACAGCCGATTTCAGTCGTGGTCAGCCTACTATCAGAACGTGCATGAGTTTATTCGCACGATCGTCCGGGTCGACCGCGATCGGGCCCTGCGGGCGCGCTTGCGTGATGGGCTCAAAAGCTACACCGAGTTACCCTGGCATCTGCGTTGCGCCGCCCAGACCCCCTATCGCCACCTGCGGGAGCCGGAGTCCGGTCTGGACACCAAGGCCGTGGTTCGTCGGCGGACTGAGCGCGACGATAGGCTCGTTGACGCGTTAGCCGAAACCGATCCGCTGGAGCGGGTCTTTGCTGCCCTGCATGCACAGATGAACCAGACTGGCCGCCTCGACCTGTGGGATCTGTTGCACGAACGGCTTCCCAGCCATTCGGACGAGGAGCTGTTTCTGATGGCGGGTGCGTTGGTTAGATGGATGTTGGCGCAGGGGGAGCCGCTGCCGCCCCAGGGTTGGCAATGGATACCGCTCGGCCGCCGTCTGGAGGTGCAGAATCTGGTCGTCGAGCGGACCGCCAGGGAAGCACAGCGCGATGGATGACGATCGTTATCACAGTCTTGAGTCCGTAATCTCAGACCCGCTGTTTCCCTGCATTGACCATCGCCTGCGCTGCGGCTTTCATGTGGACAGCGACGACATCGCCGATTACGAGTTCTTGCTCTACACGGCGGACTGGCTGCAAGGCTTTTACGCCGGCTATCAGTGCCGTTTGATTCAAGCCCCTGAAGGTTATTGGTATCTGCGCTCCGAGGGCGACTTGCTCGGACACCGCCGGCTGAGCTTGGCCGAGATGCTGGTTGGTCAAGTGCTGGCCTTGATGCGCATGGACCCGGTCTGGTTGAGCCAGACTGGTTGGATTCCGCGTACCAAGGTCCTTGAAACCTTGGAACATCTGCTCGGGCGTGAGCGCCTGGCGTCGCAACTGGCCCCGCGCAGCCGCGCCCGCGAACACCACGCGGACGACCGCCGTATCCGCGAAGCGGTGGACAAGGCCCTCAATGGGCTGGAGGCACTGGGTTTCGTGCGCCAGCGGCGCGACACGGCCGAGTTGTTGCCGCGGCGTCCACTGATGCGCTTCGTCGCCGCGGTCCGCGGTTCCGCCGACCCGCGGGAGGCGTTGGAGCGATTGGTTTTGGAAGGAGAGGTGGAATTCGGCGATCCCGCGCGGGATGCCTCCGAGGCCCCGGATGACACCGCCGTCGCCGCGCTCCCCGACGACGGCGAGGACCCGGATGAGCGTTAGGGCACGGATCAGCCGGCTGCTGTTACTCAACTGGAAAGGGTTGTTTTTTCAGCCCTTCGAGCTGCACGAAGCGGTTACCGCACTGGAAGGCGAGAACGGGGCCGGCAAGACCACGGTCATGATTGCCGCCTTTGTCGCGCTGTTGCCGGATCCGCAACGGCTGAGTTTCCGCAATATCGGCGAGGGTGAGGGCAGCAGTGACGGTGATCGGGGCATCTACGGCCGTCTGGGTGACAAGGGGCCAAGCTACAGTTTGCTCGATCTGCGCACTGGCGACGGTGCCCGCGTCGTAGCCGGGGTCTGCCTGCTGCGTGGCGCCCCGCCGCATATCGAATTCAAGCGCTTCGTGGTCGAGGGTCTGCCGGCGGACCGGGATTTGGATGCCCTGGTGCTGCTGCGAGACGGGGACAACGAGCGTATTCCTGATCTGGGTGAGCTGCGCGAGGCGTTCGCCCAAACCGGCGCGAGCATGCGCCTCTACGAGACCGCCGGACGTTACTGCGGACATCTGCACGAATTAGGCATCCTGCCCATGCGTATGGAGCAGTCGCAAGACCGCCAGCGTTTCCACCAGATGCTGCATACCAGCATGTACGGCGGCTTCTCCGGGGCGCTGCAAAAGGGCTTGCGCGACTATTTGCTCAACGAAGACGAACGTCTACGCAACCATGTCGTGCGCATGCGCGAAAACCTGGACGCCTGCCGCATCACCCGTCGGCGTATTGCCGAGGCCGACGCACGCTATCGGCTGATCGCCGAGGTCTTTCGGTTCGGGTGGGGTATGGTGGAGGCCGCTTTCCACGGTACCCGGCTGTTCGCTGAAACCCGTCGGGTGAGCGCCGCTGAGGCCCATGCAGGCCATCGGCACTGTCGCCTGCTGCTCCGGGAGGCAGTGTTGGAGCATGAGCGACTCATCCGTCGTCAGGCGGAGATTCAGCGCAACTTGGTGCCCCTGCAGGCGGCGGACCGCGAGACCGCCGAGCTGTTGGAGCGCTGCCAACGGGCGCGCCGTCTGCGCACCGAGTTGGACAACCTGAAGCCCCGTCGCGTGGCGCAGGAGCAAGCCCTGGCGTTGACCGCGCGCGACTGTGAGGCCGCCCAATCTGCGGTGGCAAACGCCCGTGAGCGCCATCGGCACGAACAACAGGAGCGCGACGCGCTGACGGGCAACCTGGCCAACGCCCAGGACGCATTCGCGGCCATCGCCTCCAAAGTGGGGCAGTACCACGCCGCCTTGACCAGCCTGAACGACGCTCGCGCCGCGCTACCCGACCGGGAGTTGGATACCGACCGGCTGGACGGCGTGCTCGTTGAATGCGAGGACCAGTGGCAGACCGCCCTGACGGCGGTGTCGAGTACGCAGCAATCGTTGGACGGTGCTGAAACCCGCCGCCAGCGGTTTGATACGTTACTCGCCGTCCTGGTCCGTCAGGCGGGGCATGCAGTGGCTGAGCACGAAGCCGCTGCCACCGCGTGTCAAGTGGATGCGGAACTGCGGGATCTGGAGGAGCGCGTGGCCCGTGCTCAGGATCTGCCGGAGCGCATCCAACAGGCCGAGGTGCGGGCACGCACCCAAGCCGACCTGCGTCGGCAACTTCAGCATCTGGTGCCCAGGTGTGGCCCACTGGATTGTGCCAATCAGGTGCGCGAGGCGCATGCGCAGCAGGCCCGGCGCAGCCGTGCATTGGACGTCGAGTTGGGCGATCTGAGCGAGCGTTGCGCGGAGCATCGCCGCGTGCGCGACCTGGCTGGTCAGCGCGCCGAAACCCTGGAGCGGGACCTGGAGACTTGGCGCAGGGTCCAGACCCTGGCCGATGAACTGCGGGCTCTAGACGAGTGGCTGATCGATGGGTCAGAGACCTTGGAACTCCTTCGGGTCGAGTTGGTGCGGCAAGACGACGCGCTCGGCAGTCGGCTGAGGGAACTGGACGAGCAGCGTAAGCAGTTCGTTGAAGAAGCGGAACAACTGGAGTTTGGCGGCGGACGGCTCGACGAGTCGTTGGCCAGTCTCGCCGACCGGCTCGACGGCCAATTGGTGGCTGAGCGCTTCGATGCCGTACCGGCCGCGGAGGCGGCCATGATCGAAGCGCGCCTCGGTCCCCTGCATTCGGCCGTGCTGGTCTACGACATCGCCGCAGCCGCAGCGACCGCGGTCGGGGTGGAGCGGCGCCCTGAGCATCTCTGGCTGGTCCCAGCCGGGGAGCTGGCCGGCCCCCCGCCGGGGCAGACCCTGGGTGACAGTGAATTGGTGCAGATGGGGACTGTCTGGCGTCTGAGTCGGCAGCCGCACCATCCGGTGGTGGGCCGGGTGGCGCGCGATCAGGAGATCGCCCGCTTACGTACGGCAGTCCAGGTGTGCGAGGCGGAGCGCGACGGGCTGCGTGGCAAGCGCGTGCGCTTACGCGGTCATCTCCAGCTAGTCGGGCGGCTAGCCGCCGAGGTGCGCTGGCTCATGCTGCCGTCCCCTGAGATGGAACTGCGCAATCACCGCCGGATTGCAGGCGAGCGCGGCCAACAATTGCAGCGCGACGAGGCCGCCCTGGCGGCACTGAAGCTCGAACGGACCCTGGCCGAGGAAATCGGCGCGGCTTTGGAGCACTGCCTCCCCGATACCGGTCTGCTCGACGAGGATGACTGGTCGACCAGTCTCCTGGTGCTACGTCGGGAGCGCGAGGCGGTCCAGGCGGCGCGGGCGCTGCTGGAGCGGTCGCAAACCGACATCAAGACCCTGCGCGAGGGCTTTCTGGAGTTGCAGCAAGCCCCGCCCGGTGGCGCCTACCTGGAGAATCTGCATCGGCGACAGACCGCCGCTCGGCAGATACTCGACTATTGGTCCAAGGCGAGACACCTGCTCAAGGACCTTGCCGAGCGCCGACTCCACTTCGCCTATGCCGACCAGGAGCCGCTGCTCAGGGAGCAGGATGGTGCACTCGGGGCATTGCGCGAGATGCTCGACGCGCTCCGGGAGCGGGTCGCCGTTTCCGAAAAAACGAAGGACCAGGCGGAACAGGCCCTGGAGCGGGTGCGCGCGGCGCACAACAGCGCAGACGCCGCACTCAAGGCCACGGCTGCAAGCTGGGACGAACGAGCGAACCAACTCGCTGAGACCGGCGAGGATGGTTCGGCCGAGGGTCTGGCGGCGGTCGAGCGGCTGCGCGCCGACACGGCGGCCGAGCTGGCGCAGGCGGATCGCGAGGACCGTCAGCTCCATGCGGATGTAGCAGTCGCTGCAAACCGTGTCGATCAGGCCGACAAGGAGCAGGCAAGGACCCGTGACGCCTGGCGCAAGACTCTGATAGAACTGCGCCCCAATTGGCGTAACTGGATCGGTTTGCGGCGCGAGGCCGCCCGGCTCGGTGTGTTGGACCGCCTAGTCCGCGTAGCCGAGATCTATCAGGGTTTGGGTCCGCCCAATGTCATGGGGCTGGCCAGCGAGCGCCGCGGCCAGTTGGGAGAGGCCGTGAAGAACGCCGACGGCGGGACGGATCTGGCACAGCAGCTCGCGCGGGGTCCCGGTGCCGCATCCGCCGAAGGTACGGCTGGACTACGCGATCTGCGTGCCTGGGGTCTGGTGCGCGGGTTTCTGGAGCAAAGCATCCCGCGCGACATCGCCCAATCGGATGACCCCCAGGTCGCGCTGGAGCAGATTGGCCTGCACCTCACGCTGTTGCGCGAGCGACTGCTGGACCAGGAGCAGTCGCTAAGGCACAGCACCGAAGAAATCGCCAACAGCATTCTGGTCAAGGTCCGCCGGGAGGAGGCGCGGATCCACGGTCTCAATCGGGGGCTTGCGCGCGTGCGCTTCGGGTCCATCAGGGGGGTGCGCATCCATCTGGAACGACAGCCCATGATGCTGAAGCTGCTCGACGCCATGCGCACTCAACCCGACCTGTTCGAGCAAGACGCCCCGCTGGAGGATGCACTCGCTGCCGTCTACCAACACCTTGGCGGCGGTCAGATTCAGGGCGAGCATCTACTCGACTATCGCCAGTACATCCGCATTGGCGTACAGGTGCAGCGCCTCGGCCGCGACGCCTGGATGGAGGCCCGCGCCGGAGCACTCTCCACCGGCGAGTCGATCGGTGTGGGTGCCGCTGTATTGGTGGTCATCCTTGATGCCTGGGAGCAGCAGGCGGCGCTGCTCAAGGGGCGCAAGGGCGGGCAGGCGTTGCGCTTCCTGTTTCTCGACGAGGCCAACCGGCTGAGTCCCGAATCACTCGACACGCTGACCGAGCTGTGCGAACAGATGCAGGTTCAACTGCTCGCCGCCGCGCCCGCTGCCGATCGTGGCCGCCGCGGACATATTTACCGCCTGGTCCGGCGCATCGACAGTACAGGTGCGGAGGAAGTCATCGTGCGGGGCCGGCGGATGCGGGACCTCGATCCATGAGCGCGCTCAGCTGGCAGGACCCGGATCTGCAATGGACCTTGGTCACACTTCTCGAGTTCGGCGAGATCCGGCGCAATGCCGCCAATGGAACTCTGGTGGACTGGTTGCGCGAGGCCGGATGGGTTGGTCAGGGTTCGCGTCGGGACTTGTTTCTGCTTCGTCCGGCCAAGCGGGCGGCCGTGGCGGTCCGACTGGCCGACGGCTGGCCCGACTGGCAACGCGATCTGGCCGCTTTGGCAGCCGCGGGCCTTCCCTGCGACGCGGCCGGGCTGCGTCAGTTGCGCCGGTGCGGAGTACCCCTGGCCGCGCTTCCGCCGCGATTGCATCGCAAGACCTGGATGGCCCGCTTCGGGGCTCATTCCAAGGCGGGTACACCGGATGCGCTGCCGCCGCCGACTCTGGTGCTCACCGATGACGACCTGCTGCGGCTGCGCCCGAATCGGGGGCTGGCGCTGCGCTTCGCCGACGGGGAAGTACGTGACTGCGACGATTGGGTACGCCCGCTTGGTGAGTTGGTTATCCCCCAGCGCGCCCTGTGCGATGGTCTCTCCCTGTGCGGTACCCTTCCCCGATGGGTGATGACGGTCGAGAATCTGGGTGCCTACCTGGATCTGCCGGCGCCGTCCCAGGCCCTGGTGGTCCATCAACCGGGTTGGAACTGTCGGCTCGCCCGGCACCTGATCGGCCTGCTGCCGGCGGAGGTCTCCTGGTGGCATTTCGGCGATCTTGATCCCGAAGGGCTCGCGATCTTCGCGGCGCTCGGCGGCGAACTGCGCCGTCCGCGCTTATTTCTGCCGGATTGGTGGAGCGACTATCTGGACACGCACGCGTTGCCGCTCGGACCGGGACAGGGTTGGCCCGGAACTGAGTCCGACCGGGGTGCCGGACTACTTGCACTGCTGCGGCGCCGCGGCCGGTGGCTCGAACAGGAGGCGATCCTGCTTGATCCGCGGCTGCCGGACAGCTTGGCGGGCATCACCTAGCCGGTGTCGTCAACCTCAGAACTTCCAGACCAATGGCACCAGCAGCACCGTCACCGTGCCCACCAGCAGGGTCAGCGGTGCACCGACCCGGGTGAAGTCCAGGAAGCGGTAGCCGCCGACGTTGAAGACCATGAGGTTGGTCTGATAGCCGATCGGGGTGGCGAAATCGGCCGAGGCGGCGACCATGATGGTCATGATAAAGGGTAGGGGTGAGACGCCCATGCCAATCGCGGTTTGCATGGCGATGGGGAACATGAGAACGGCGGCCACGTTGTTGGTCGCGAAGGAGGTTAGCAGCGAGGTCGCCACATAGACCAGGGCCAGCGTGGTCCAGGGATCGGCGCCGGCGAGCCCGACCAGGCCGCCGGCCACCAGGTCGGCGGCACCGGTTTTCTCCAGGGCGGCGCCCATCCCGAAGGAGGTGGCGATGACGATCAGCACCTGCCAGTCCGGGGCACGCCGGGCCACGCGGCCGTCGACGCAGCCGGTGATGATCATGAGTCCGGCGGCGAGCAGCGCCGACTCCAGCATGCTGAACCAGCCAATGGTGGCCATCACCACCATCCCCACGGCGATGCCGATCGCCAGTGGTGCACGCCGATGGTCGACGGGGTGTGAATCGCCGATGCGGCTGACCAGCAGGAAGTCACGGGAGTTTTTTTGCTGCTCAACGAAATCGGGCCGGGTCTCCAGCAACAGCGTGTCGCCGGCGGCCAGTTCGATGTCGCCGATCTTGCGGTCGATCCGCGCACCGTTGCGGGCCAGGGCGATGATCACCGCGTCATAGCGGTTGCGGAAACGCCCCGCGCGCACCGTGTGCCCGACCAGTGGACACTTATCCGAGAGCACGGCCTCCACGAAACTGCGTCCGGGGCGCGGGGTATCGAGCTTGAAGACCTGATCCGTCGCCGGGATCAGGCCGCGGGTGCGCTGCAAATCCATCACCGAGTCGACGATGCCGGCAAACACCAGCCGGTCATGGGCGTGGAGGATCTCATCGGCCGAGACCGCCGGCAGGACCAAATCCTCGCGCTCGATCTCGATCAGGAAGAGCCCCGGCAGTTGGCGCAGTCCGGCCGCCTCGACGCTCTTGCCGACCAACGTGCTGCCGGGCTCCACCAGCATCTCTACCGTGTATTGACGCACGTCCTCATAGCGAGCGGCGGCAGGTTTACGGCGCGGCAGCAGCCAGTGTCCCGCGGTGAGCAGATAGACGAGCACGGCGATCGTGACCGGCACGCCGATCCAGGCCGGGTCGAACAAGTGCAACCCCTCACCGCCCACGCGTTTTGCGTAGAGTGAGTTCACCACCAGGTTGGTGCTGGTGCCGATGAGCGTGCACAGACCGCCGGCGATGGTGGCGTAGGAGAGCGGAATCAGGAGCCGCGAGAGTTCCAGGTGGTGCCGTTTGGCCCAGTCCTGCACCGCGGGGATGAAGATGGCGACCACCGGGGTGTTGTTGAGAAAAGGACTCAGGAACGCAACCGGCAGCATGACCCGCAGCCGCGCGTGCGTCTCGCCCCGGGGGCGACCGAGCAGTCCCTGCCCGACCCAGTTCACCGCGCCGGTCTCGGTGAGTCCGGCGACCACCACATAGAGCACGCCGACGGTCAGCATCCCCTCGTTGGAGAAGCCGGACAGGGCCTCGCCGGTGGTGAGGATGCCGGTCACCAACAGCAGGGTCAAGGCACCCGCGGTCACCAGGTCCGGTGCCGCACGGGTGCCGACGAAGAGTGCGAAACAGCAGGCGACCAACCCGAGGCTGAACCAGCCTTGCCAGCCCAATTGCAGTGCTGCATCCATGGTGTTAGTCCCCGCGTCCGCGTTGCAGCGCCTCGTAGCGCGTCTTGAATGCCTCTTGACGCAGCCTGGCGGCCTCGGCCTCGCTGGCGGCGAGCGGGGCGTCCTGCCAGGTCTGGCTGTCGTGGTCGAAGACGGAGAAGCGCCAGCCCTTGCCGACCTTGAAGACCTTGGTGACATCATTGCCGGCCTGCTCCATGGCCGCGAGCTTGCTCAGGCCGCCGCGCGGAGCGCTCGCCGTCCGGACCGGGGTCGGCGCCGCGGCCGCCGGCTGGTGGTCGGCCAGGTTGAAGCGGTTGTTCTGGATCTCGCCATGGATGTCCAATTCGACCGACTCCACCCCGGGCAGGCGGGAGAGGATGTACCCGGCCATGAGCCGGCCGAGTTTGTCGTTTTCCTGCTCCAGCGCGGTCAGGAGCTTGTCCGCAACGATCTGGCACCGCTGCACGCGATCGGGTGCGCCGACCCACTCCCGGCTCATCTGCCGGCCTTGGTCCATGTCGCGGTCCAGTTGCGCGAAAAAGGGTCCCGCCGCGGCGAGCAGCGCATCGGGCACGTTGAGTTCGTAGACTTGATCGTCGATGATGGCCTTGAGAATCATCCGGTCACTGCGCGGGTAGTTGGCTTGGCGTCGATTCTACCGCCGATGCGGTCGCGATACCTCGCATTGCGTCGGCGTTCACTTGCGGCTCATCGCTCAGCGGGACCTGACTTATGCTCCTGACCATCCCCGGGCTGCTGAATGCGGCCCAGCTCGCCCAGATCCACGCCACGCTGGAAGGCGCCGAGTTCGTCGACGGCCGGCTCACCGCCGGGTTTGCCGCCGGTCGGGTCAAGCACAATCTGGAGCTGCGTCCCGAACCGCAGCGGATGCAGCGCCTGATCCGCATTCTCATGGCCAGCCTCGGCCACCATGAGACCTTCCGCTTTGCCTGCCTGCCCCATCGGGTCGCCGATCCGATCTTCGCCCGCTATACGTCGGGGATGCGCTACGGTGACCACGTAGATGATGCGATCATGGGCACCCAGGGGCCGCGGTTTCGCACCGATGTCTCGCTGACCTGCTTCCTCAACCCGCCGGATGCCTACGACGGCGGTGAACTGGTGATCCGCACCTCCTTCGGTGACCGTCAGGTCAAGCTCCCCGCGGGCGATGCGGTCGTCTATCCGTCGTCCAGCCTGCACCGGGTGGCGGAAGTCACCCGCGGTGAGCGGCTGGTGGCCCTGACTTGGGTGCAGAGCTATGTGCGCGACCCGGCGCGCCGCGAACTGCTCTACGAACTCAATCTGGCGCGGGAGGATCTGCTGCGCGCGGCTCCCGGAACGGCAACCACCGGTTACGTGGACCGCTCCTATGCCAACCTGTTGCGCATGTGGGGTGACGTATGACGACACGGCTCGCGGCAACGCGCGGCGTGGTGGCCATTGGCGGGGGGACCGGATTGGGCCGAACCCTGCGGGCCCTGAGCGTCCTGGGGCCGCGGCTCACCGGTGTCGTGGCCACCACCGACAACGGCGGTTCCACCGGGTGGATTCGCGAACAGGCGGGCGGGATCGCCTGGGGGGATATCCGCAACTGTCTCAATCAGGTGGTGGATCAGCAGACCCTGGGGAGTCTGCTCCTGGAGTACCGCTTCGTCGATGCCGGTGAATTGTCCGGACACAGCCTGGGCAACCTCATCATGCTGGCCCTGGATCAGCTCTCGCCGCGTCCGTTGCTTGCCATCGACTTGATCCGCGAATTGCTCGATGTCGAGTTGCGGCTCGTCCCCATGTGCGAGACCGGGTCCCATCTGGCGGCCCGCTATGCCGACGGCCGGCCGGTTCGCGGTGAGTTGCACCTGGACGCCATGACCGAGGTCCCGACGGGGATCTGGCTCGACCCCGTGGTCGCCGCCACCCCGGAGGCGTTGCAGGCGGTACTGGGTGCGGATCTGATCCTGTTCGGGCCGGGGAGTTTCATGACCAGCATTCTCCCCGCCCTGTTGTTGCCCGACTTTCGGGCGGCTGTTGCCGCCTCGCCGGCGAAGCGCGTCCTGATCGGCAACCTGCACCCGGAGTGCGGCCCGGTGGGTCTGCTCAATCCGGTGCAACTGCTGCGCTGGACCCGTGAGGTCCTGGGTGTCCAGGTGTTCGATACGCTGCTGTGGCCCGCGTCCCGGCCGGTACCTGAACCGGACGGGATCAGGGTGGTGATCGCCGACGTGGCGACGCCGGATCAACTGCGTCACGACCCGCAACTGCTGGTCGGGGCAATCGAGCGTTGTTTAGGAGGTTGTTGAGATGTCCCCTGGTCATAGCGCCGTCTGGCTGGTCTGCGGTCTTGCGTTGTTCGCCCGGGTCCCGCACGCCGCGCCGGAGGCGGCATTGGACGATGATTTCGCCGCGGTCTGCCGCAGCGCCTTCGCGTTGGCGCAAGGGGCCTATCAGACGCCCGTCTCGGTCGATCTGCCGGCCTTCGACGCACCGGGCGACGGGAACAAGGGGGGCCTGGGGTTGGTGTATGAAGAGTATCTGAAGATCACCGCGCGGCAGCCGCTGTTCGACGACAGCACTCTCTGGGTGCGGTCACGTCCGCGGGGCGGTGTCGAGCGGTTCCCGCTGGATCTGTGGTACACACCAGCGGTGGGTGCCGCCTATCGCAGTCGGCCGTACCGTGCGGACGATTTCGATTATTCCTCACCGGTGATCGCGCCGCCGCTGCCGACGCCGGTGCCGTCGGCCGCCGGGGTGCTGACGGCCCTGGAAATCGGGCGGCGGCTGGCGGAGTCCAAACGGTGGCCGCAGGTCATGTATCTCGGGGGTAATGCCTACGGCCGGCTGAGCGGGCTCACGTCGGTCTTTGGTTCGAGTCTGCGTCTGGCGGCCTTCGCTGTCGGGGGCGCGGAGGTCAAGCCGCGCCTCACCCGGATCTATGTCAGGGCCCTGCCGGATGCCCGCCTGGCCTTGTTCGGCGTGATCGAGAGCGCTCCGTTCACCGGCTGCGTCCAGGCGCTGGTGACCCCCGGCTTAGCCAGCCGGATGCAGGTGAGTCTCAAGTTCTATCCGCGCCCGGGCGCCGCGGTTGCTCCCGCGGCCCGGGTGAGCCCGCTGGCCATCAGCAGCATGTTCTGGAAGGGCGAGGCGGCGACTCCCGCCGATCCGGCGGATGAAGCCCATGACGCGGATCAGTTCCTGGTGTGCGGTCAGGGCGCCGTCGGTATCGAGGGCCTGGTACCGGCGCACCACGAACTGCCGGACCAGTTTCGCCGCTTCGATGCCGCACCCTGTTTCGGGTTGATGCAACGTGATCGCGCGCCCGCGCACTATGGCGCCTACGCGATTGCGGGGTATCCGCGGCGCGCCAGCTTCTGGGTCGACGAACTCCAGTCCGATCAACCCTTTTCGATCAATCTCTATACCCATGGCACGACCTATGAAGGCGAGGATAACGTGGTGGCCTACGTGGCCTTCCGCGATGCCCTGCCGCCGACGTTCACCGCGGCGGCAGGCACCCGTTTCAGTTATACGCTGACGGCGACACTGGCCCCGCCGCCGGTGGGGGCGGAGGTGGCGCCGGTCCCCGCGGCTGAAACGCCGCCGCGGCCTGCTGCGACCCTGATGTCCGCCGCCGCGCGGCGGGCGGATCTGGTGCTGGATTTCGGCTCCGCGGGCCTCTGGCAGTGGCTCAACGACACCCAATGGAGCCAATTGTCCGAGACTGCGTCGGACGGCCTGGTACTCGGGGACCTCGATGGCGACGCGGTTGCGGATTTGGTCGTCAACCGCGGTCCAGCGGGGTTGCAGCGCTGGCTGAACCAGGGTGCCGGGGACGCATTCGAACCACGCGCGGCCCGCCAACTGCTGAGTGGCGATCTTGACGGCGATGGACGCGCCGAGGTGCTTGCCGACTTCGGCGCGGGTGGTCTTGCGGTGCGCAAGCACAATACCGGCTGGGAAGTCATCCCGGCGCCGCCGGGCGGCGTGCCCCCGACCAACCTGGCGCTCGGCGACCTCGACGGCGATCAGCAGGCGGACCTGGTGGCCGATGTGGGGCCGGCGGGTCTCTGGGCGCTGCTGCATCAGTTGAACGGAACCGTGTGGGTCAAACTGCACTCGGCCGCGACCGAGGGCCTGCTCATTGCCGATATCGACGGCGATGGTCTGGGCAATCTGGTCGCGAATCGCGGCGCCGATGGCGTCTGGATTTCCCGCGATCAGCGATGGGAGCGTCTGCACCCCGGCTCGCCGAAGCACATGGCGGCCGGCGATTTTGACGGCAATGGACGGCTCGACCTCGCCTTCGATCTGGGCGGCGACGGCCTCTGGTTGTGGATGAATGACGGGGTCTGGAGCCGCGTCGACACGATGAGCGCGGAGCTCCTGCTGACTGTTGACCTGGACGGCAACGGCGCTGACGACTTGCTGCTGAGTCAGGGAGCGGCTGGAACCAATGTCTGGATGAACAACCAGACGTGGCGGCACCTTCACGACCGTCCGGTCCGGCATGCGGTCGCGGGCCATCGCGATGGGCAATGACGCATCGCCACCGGCCGTCTTGGCAGTCCGAGCGTCCGTGCTAGACTCCCTGTGAACCGCGCCGTTCAGGCGCCACGCTGCCGCGAGGGCATCACTATGGGCTTTACCCCGGATTTGCCGCGGGTGGACCTGCGCGTCCCGCCCGCTGTCAGATTGGATGACGCGCTGTTCTTTGCCATCTGTCAGGCCAATCGGGAGTACCGGATCGAGCGCAGTGCCAGGGGGGATATTCGCATCATGCCGCCAACTGGAGGGATCACGGGGAAACGCAACTCGGATCTGATCATTGATCTGGGTCTCTGGGCCAGACAGAACGGTCGCGGTGTCGTGTTCGATTCGTCGACCGGTTTTGTGCTGCCGAACGGTGCCGTACTTTCACCTGATTGCTCCTGGGTACTGCGCGAGCGATTAGCGCGGCTGAGTGACAAGGAGAAAAAGCAGTTTCTGCCTCTGGCTCCGGACTTCGTTATTGAATTGGCATCGGTGAGCGACCACCGGACCGAACTGATTGCTAAAATGCGCGAATACCGGGCGAATGGCGTGCGGCTCGGCTGGCTGATCCTGCCGCCAACGCGGCAGGTTTATACTTTTCCGGAGCAAGGGGCTGAATTGTGCCTGGACGATCCTGGCACCCTGACCGATGAGACCGTTCTGCCGGGTTTCCGGCTGGATCTGTCCGTGGTTTGGGCGGAGGGGTTCTGAGCGGCCTGGTCGCGACCTGCCGCGCGGCTGCCACTATTGACCGTCAGATCGGGAATTCACGACACATGCATCGCATCGGTCTAGCCCTCTCCTTGGTGCCGCTCTTGCTGGCGCTGGTCTGCGCTCCCGCCCTGGGCGAGGTGTTCAAATACCAGGATGCGGAGGGCAACTGGCATTTCAGCGATCGTCCCCCGCCGGGGGCGCGGGTGTTGCAGCCGTCGACTGAGGGAGCCAATCAACCTGCAGCGACTCGTGACCTGGCGGAACGGCTGGCCGCCCGCTTTGGCGGCGGCACCCCGGTGCAGCAGGCAACGCTGGCGACCGTTGCGATCAAGGCGCAGTCCGGTGAGGGCGCCGGGTTTTTCATCAGGGAGAACGGCTACATCCTGACGAATCGGCATGTGGTGCGCCCGCCAATGGAGCCGGGCGATGACGAGCAGCGGTTGTTCAATGAGATGGAGCGGCGCTTGCGGTCGATGGAAACGGAACTCGCGGCGCGCCGTAAGCGTGCGGACGGTGCCGCGGCCCAGCTTGCCGAACTCAAGCGGCAGGGTCAAAGCGGCAGCGCTCAGTCGCACGCGCTTGCGCGTGAAGTCGAGTACTTCAAATCGGCGACCGTCGACCTGGCGGCCGAGGTGGATGAAGGGCAGCGCATGCTGAACAAGGCCAAGCTGGATAAGAGCGTGAAGAACAGCAGTGCGATGGTACAAAGCACCTTCACCATCGTACTGAAGGATGGAGAGCAACTCACGGCCCGCCTGATCGGCGTCAGCGAGCCCCACGATCTGGCGCTTCTGAAACTCGATGGCTATCGAACGCCGGCACTGCCGGTCGCCGTGCAGCGGATGCCGGGGCAGGGGGATGCCGTCTATGCCATCGGCAATCCCCTGGGGGTCTCCGACAGCGTGACCTCCGGCCGCGTGACGCGACTGGGAACCGAGCAGATCCTGACCGATGTCCAGTTGCTGCCCGGCAACAGCGGCGGCCCACTGGTCAATGAGGCAGGCGAGGTCATCGCCGTCAACTTCGCCAAGCTCACCCAGGGTGGCGATGCCAACTACCAGGGGTTCGGGATGGCGATCCCGATCGCGATTGCCCGCGCTGCCTTTCCGGAGTTGCGCTGAGCGGTGTTCCAAGAGAAATTCTAATCGGGGGAATCGACATGAGCACCCGCCCACAATCGCAACCTACGCTGTACGAACAGCTTGCAGCGCTCCCCGAAGGATTGACCGGGGAAATTCTCAACGGCCAACTCTACACTCAGCCGCGCTTCAGTGGCCCGCATGCTGTCACTTCGTCGGCCCTGGGTTATGAGTTGTTCGGCCCGTTCCAAAAAGGGCGGGGTGGCCCTGGCGGCTGGTGGATCATCGACGCGCCGGAATTGCATTTTATCCACGATAAAGAGGTCGACGTACCGGACATTGCCGGGTGGCGCCGCAGCAGACTGCCGCGGATTCCAACAGACCATCGCTTTACGGTCGTACCGGATTGGATCTGCGAAATCCTCTCGCCTTCGACCGAAAGCAAGGATCGTGAGGTCAAGATGCCGATCTATGCGCACTTCGGGGTCGCCTACGCCTGGTTGATCGACCCCCGGGCGCACACCCTGGAGGCCTACGCCCTGGAGGGCGGAACCTGGCGGGAGATTGGGCGCTTTGCGGGCGGTGCGCGGGTGTCGCTGCCGCCCTTCGCGGCGGTGACGATCAGTCTGGAAGACCTGTGGGCACTGACTTGAGGCGAGAGGCCGAAGGGGCGGTGGGGTCAGTTCTCATAATGTAGCATGCAATAAGCCGAGAACTGACCTCCATGTCCCTGCACGCGCCTAACCAAGCCGCTGTTCTAGAAGATCCTGGTTAATTTTCGTAAGGATTGCCTGTGCCCATGGATTGATAGCCCCGTAGGTTTTGACCAGTTTTCCATCCACGGTGCGGAAGATGAGCCGGGCAGTCGTGTTTTCGAGCGAGTTGTCATAGACGTAAGCACGATCTGCGAGACTTGCGGCGTTTCGGCAGTTGGCTAACGAGCGTGCGTACCGGTCGATGATCTTGCTGATCGGCACATCGTGACCGCCCTGCATGACCCGCAGGGCGACGCGTTTGGCATTGATCGATGGGTCGTCAGTGCCCACGAAAAACAGGCGGACGAAGAAACCACTGTCTCGCGCACGGCAGATGAAGTCCAGTTTGTCCGGCATGGAAAGAACAGTTTCAAAAGCGAGGCTGCGCCTCTGGGTCAGGCAGACTTCACGAATCTCGGCGGCACGGCGCGCGGCCTGAAGTACGGCGCCGGGGGCATTCCAGTCACCGAACTCGTCGCGCGCGATGAAGTCGGGATTGACGTACTCGCAGCCGCCCATCCACTCATGGCGGAGCAGTTGCTCGGTAACGGATGTCTTGCCCGCCCCATTGGGGCCGGCGACCACGATCAGCCTTGGCTTCTCAGACTCGCTCATGGGTTGCAGGAATCGGCGTTGCAGCATCGAGTGCGGCGTGCAGGCGTGTCATCAGCTCGCGACGCGCCAAGTCGCCACGGCGGCGCGCCTCTTCAGCAACGCATTCCATCAGTGCGGCCAGTTGCTCGTCAGTCGGCTCATGCTCAATGTCGTTGAGGTCGAAGTGTGCGGGGTCCATCGTCGGGTCCAGGTTGAGTCGGGTCGCCAGGGAGAGGTTGGCCAAGTGTAACCCCATGCGTTGGGTGCTGGGGCACCCGGTACGCACGTTGGTAAGCGGATGACCCTCCTCGCCAAAGAAAAATTCCCGCCGAAGCGGGGCTTTTTTGGCTCGCGGGAGCAGCCGGTTCGATCAGTAGTCCATATCCCCCATCCCGCCCATGCCACCCATTCCGCCGCCGCCGCCCATGGCGGGCTTCTCATCCTTGGGCAGTTCCGCGATCATCGCCTCGGTGGTGATCATCAGGCCGGCGATGGAGGCGGCGTTTTGCAGGGCATAGCGGGTGACCTTGGTGGGGTCCACTATACTTCTACGGCTGTTGAGCGGCGGGCGGACGAGCCGCGCAACCTGACGCGGTTGGCAGACAAAGGTTGCGGTTGGAGCGAATGCCCGACCTACGCAACTCCTTCGCAAACATGACAATGACCATTCGCGAGGTAAAGACCATGATCGACGCTGAACAAATCTGCGCTAAGGCGAAGTCACTCGACCCCTCCCGCTTGCAGACCTTGGCGGAATTTCTCGACATTCTGATGACCCGGCGCGACGGCGAGGCCGCCGGGGATGCGTTTGCTCAAAGCGCGTTTGAAGACCCGACGGCGGCGTCCGTCTATCAGGGCAAGCCCCTGACCCTGGAGCAAATGCGAACGGCGGTCGACTGGTACGAGGCGGGCATGGATTTTGCCGATGCGTTGCACCTGGCATTGGCTGGTGCAGAGGTGGGGCTTGCGACGCTCGACCAAGGCATCCGCCTGTCGGCGGATCGCCTTGATCTGCAGCATCGGGTCGTGCTGATTTCAGCGGAAGCAGATTGAAAAGCGTAACCCGATCAGTCTGGCCCCGGATGGCAGGCGCGTCCAAGAAAAAGCCCCGCCGAAGCGGGGCTTTGTTGGCTCGCGGGAGCAGCCGGTTCGATCAGTAGTCCATATCCCCCATCCCGCCCATGCCACCCATTCCGCCGCCGCCCATGGCGGGCTTCTCGTCCTTGGGCAGTTCGGCGATCATCGCCTCGGTGGTGATCATCAGGCCGGCGATGGAGGCGGCGTTCTGCAGGGCATAGCGGGTGACCTTGGTGGGGTCGAGGATGCCCATGGCGACCATGTCGCCGTATTCGCCGTTGGCGGCGTTGTAGCCGAAGTTACCGGTGCCGCCAGCCACCTTGTTGAGGACCACGGAGGGCTCTTCACCGGCGTTGGCGACGATCTGCCGCAACGGTTCTTCCATGGCCCGGCGGGCGATGGTGATGCCGACGTCCTGGTCCTTGTTGGTGCCTTTGAGGTTGCTGAGTTTGCCCAGCGCGCGCACCAGAGCGACACCGCCGCCGGGGACCACGCCTTCCTCGACCGCCGCGCGGGTGGCGTGCAGGGCGTCCTCGACGCGCGCTTTCTTCTCCTTCATTTCCATCTCGGTGGAGGCGCCGACCTTGATCAGGGCGACACCGCCGGCCAGCTTGGCCAGGCGCTCTTGGAGCTTCTCTTTGTCGTAGTCGGAGGTGGTCTCCTCGACCTGGGCGCGGATTTGCTCGCAACGGCCCTTGATGTCGTTCTCGGAGCCGGCGCCGTCGATGATGGTGGTCTCTTCCTTGCTGACCTGGACTTTCTTCGCGGTGCCCAGTTCGGCGAGCGTCGCCTTCTCCAGCGACAGGCCGACCTCTTCGGCGATGACGGTGGCGCCGGTGAGAATGGCGATGTCCTGCAGCATGGCTTTGCGGCGGTCACCGAAACCAGGGGCCTTAACCGCGCAGACCTTGATGATGCCGCGCAGGCTGTTGACCACCAGGGTCGCCAGGGCCTCGCCCTCGACATCCTCGGCGATGATCAGTAACGGCTTGCCGGACTTGGCGACGGCTTCCAGCACGGGGAGCAGGTCGCGGATATTGGAGACCTTCTTGTCGTGCAGCAGGATGTAGGGGTCTTCCAGCTCGGCTTTCTGGGTCTCCTGCTTGTTGATGAAATAAGGCGAGAGGTAGCCGCGGTCGAACTGCATCCCCTCGACGACATCGAGTTCGTTGTGCAGTGACTTGCCTTCCTCGACGGTGATGACGCCTTCCTTGCCGACCTTCTCCATCGCCTGGGCGATGATTTCGCCGATGGACTCATCGGAGTTGGCGGAGATGGTGCCGACTTGGGCGATCTCCTTATTGTCGGAGCAGGGGCGGGAGATGACCTTGAGTTCGGCGACGGCCGCCTCGACCGCCTGATCGATACCGCGCTTGAGATCCATGGGGTTCATGCCGGCGGCAACCGCCTTGAGGCCCTCGCGGACCATGGCCTGCGCCAGCACGGTCGCGGTGGTGGTGCCGTCACCGGCCACGTCGGAGGTCTTGGACGCGACCTGCTTGACCATCTGCGCGCCCATATTCTCGAACTTGTCCTTCAGTTCGATCTCCTTGGCGACGGACACGCCGTCCTTGGTGACGGTCGGGGCGCCGAAGGACTTCTCCAGCACCACGTTGCGGCCCTTGGGGCCCAGTGTCACCTTGACCGCGTTGGCCAGGATGTTGACGCCGTGCAGAATCTTGGCGCGGGCTTCGTCACTGAAATGAATTTCCTTTGCGCTCATTGATGTATCTCCTGAATTTGGAATCGGCCCGAGTGGAATCGGCCTGAGTTGAAGCGGATGGATGGGGCGGGCGGCGGGATGCCTTACTCGATGACACCCATGATGTCGTCTTCGCGCATGACCAGCACTTCCTCGCCCCCGACCTTGACCTCGGTGCCCGAATACTTACCGAACAGGACGCGGTCCCCGACCTTCAGGTCCAGCGGACGCAGATCCCCATTGTCCAGCCGCTTACCTTTGCCCACGGCGAGCACTTCGCCCTGAATCGGCTTCTCGGTGGCGGTGTCGGGGATCACGATCCCGCCGGGGGTGGTGCGCTCCTCCGGCCGGCGGCGGACGACGACACGGTCATTCAATGGTCTGATATTCATAGGGTTATACTCAAAAAGTGGTGTGCGGCCCGTATTTTTGCCGCGAGCGACGATACTGTTAGCACTCATCTTACGCGAGTGCTAATAATTTAAGGGAGATTTCGCGGGCGTCAAGTCCTATCTTAAAACTGCACCCCAACGCCGCCCCCGATCCCGCCGCCGTACCAGCCGCCGCTGCCGCCGCCGATACCGATGGACACCCAGGGTCGCGGGGTCCCCGACCCGTCGCCGTCGCGGACGGTCTCCGGCCAGAGTGTGACCTTGGCGTTGGCCAGCACCGGAAATCGGTAGGGGGCAGTGCCGACCGTGCCGTCGCGGATGTCGGTGATCATGCCGGTGGCGGTGACCAGGCGCTCGGGTCGATAATCCGCGGGCTCCAGAAAGCCGGGGACGACGACGATGAAGCGGCCGATGGGTTGCTGTCCGACCCGCGGGACACCGCAGCGGTCCAAGGGGTACCCGATGATTTCGAGTTCAGTGCTGTCTTTGAGATTGCGTGTTGCGCCCAGGGCTCCGCCCCAGCGCAGGCGTTCGCCGGTGTGGCCTTGGGTCGCGCCGACCTGGGCCGGGGTCAAACCGGGGTTACCGGCCGATTCGACACAGTCGGTTGTCGCGCAGCCGGTCAGGATCACCGCGCAGAGCAGGGTGCACAGGGCGGCAGCGCCGATAGCATGAGTAGGGTGCGATTTCATGGACACTCCACACGGTGAACAGAACGTCGGGCGCGATCACCACCAGGACTCTGGTCGATCGCCCCGTCAACGATGTCGTGCCCGTCGCGGCGGCCTGAAGTACGGACCATAAGGCCGATACCAGGGGCTGAACCCGGATCTGAACCAGGGGTCGTACCAGGGGCCGTAAAAGGGCGAGAATCCCGGTCCATAGTAGACATCGGCGCTCGGCGGGGGTGTCTTGGGCCAGAGGTAGCGATGTTCCACCCGGACGATGGGGTAGAGATAGGGGTAATCACCCACCGGGCGGGTCTCCGTCCCGGTGATGGGGCCAACCACGGTCAGTTCGCGATCCACACCAAACTCCGCCGGATCGAGAAAACTCCCGACGCGGGCCATGAATCGGCCCTGGCCCTCGCTCCCGGCGCGCGGTGCGCCGACGGCGTCCAAGGGCCGGGCCAGTACCTCGATCTCGGTGTTGTCCGGGTGATTGCGGACGGCGATGATGGTCCCGCCCCAGCGCACCGGTTGCCCAGTAAAGCGCGCCGGGTCGCGCTGGACCTGGGCCAGGTCCACCGTGACGGCGGGCGCGGTGCGGATGGTCGCGGGAACCTGCGAGGCGCAGCCGCACAGCGTCAGCACGGCCAGCACGACCGCGGCGCGTGTCGATGATGGGCGACCAAGCGATACCTTGAGGCGCGTGCTGTACATAAGTGAACAATCGTTGTCGTTGTCGTAATCGAGTTGCCAAAACGGCCTTGATCATCGCCGCGGCCATCGTACACGATTCGCGGTCGTTGGTCCGCGGCGCGGACCGTACGAATCACTGTTTTCCCATCGGGTCCGCCGCGGTGCGTCCCGGCAAGGGTGCGTCGTCGCGTGGGTGAAAGTCCCACCCAGGTCACCGCTCGCCACTGGCCTGGCAGCGCCTTGCGGCGGGAACTGGCAACAGGCCGTCGATGCGTCGGCACGAGAGGAGACGCGATGCTAATGGTAACAGGTGGCGCTGACCGTGAAGGCTTAGGTGATTTCCGTGTAGGGGCGAATTCATTCGCCCCCACAACCCAACAGGCTTTCTGCGCATCTGCAGTCGGGATGCCTATTCACCGAAATCGCCTTAAGCCCTGAAATACCCAAGTTGGAACCGGCCGTCGGTGTCGCCGCACCGGCAGGTAACACCTGTGCGGGCACCTTCAATACTTCGGCGTGAGCGGCAACTTCCGTTTACAGAATTTACGGAAACCGTGATCCAGATCACAAAGCCCCACTTGCAAAACAGCGGTGAGACGCGGAAAATACACATTGAGGGGCGATGGACTTCGGCAGGACCGCCAGCCGATGGGCAGCGCCGAGCCACTGGGGGACCCGCGGCAGGGTCCGGGTCGAGCGTTCGGGGTGAGGCGATGTGCCAACAAACGCAGAATGGGAAAGCTTGAAATCCCTGCGAAACTCCGGGAGCATTACGCGTGCAGAGTTTCTAAAGCGTAAGGTTGAAATTTTCGGGAAAAGCGCTCAGGCTTGAGTTTTTTTCATAATAGTAAGAACCTGGAGAAAGTGGTTAAGCTCCATTAGAGGTGCTGTTATGAGCGATGTCGAATCTATTGAAGCGCGCATTCGTGATCTACCACCTCAGGACTTTGCCTGCCTGCGGGAATAGTTCCACGAATTTGAAAACGAGTGCTGGGATCAACAAATAGCCTCAGATTTTAGGGCTGGTAAATTCAATAAATTGATCGAGAACGCGCGGGCCGAATTTGCCCAAGGCAGCTATGGTCCGTCCGGGTAGGGCAACACTATCGCGCCGTTGGCATTGACGTACCGGACGGAATTCAATGGATTTGGATCGGCAGCCATGCCCATTACGATAAATTTATCGCCTAATATTTTTGGCAATTGCGGGCACACTTTACTTAAGTCCCGTGACCATAAAAAAGCCTAACTTTCGCGAGTTACGGTGACAGTTTACTGCGAGTTACGGTGACCGAGTTACGGGAGTTACGGTGACAGTTTACTAAATGCAGTGAATGCGGATGGGCGTTGAACGCAACCCGTAATTACTGTATTTAGTAAACTGTCACCGTAATTCGTAATTCCACGGGGGGACCCGCGGCAGGGCCCGAGTCGAGCGTTCGGGGTGAGGCGATGTGCCTGGCTGGTTGGCGGGATTCAGTCTAGAACCCTAGTGGCCCGTGGCGGGCAAGCATGTCGCCGGCCCGTGCCAACCTAGAACACGTTAGCGCCAACAAGGAGCCACGCAATGAGCTACGTCGATTTTTCGAGGGAGGAACCAGGATCGGGCGCTTCGATCTCGGAGATCGAAGCACTTCGGAGAATACGGAATACGGTGACGCTTTGCCATTTTCACTTTTTACTTACGCTTCCATCTTGGCGCAAATGGAGGCAAATGGGCTCAGTACCGCTACTTGCGAATCACCCTAACTCCGGACCAGTTTTCTTTACGATGGGCATTGATCCCTTTACCCCCCCCTCTTTTACTCCCCCTACATCCCATTCATAACGGAGTGCAATGACAATGACCGGAGCGAAGGCGTCCTCTCCGTCAATCGGCATTGAGCCGCCGGGACTTGAATTGGATCTTGGTTTCTCCATATTGGATGCGCGCCCCTCTGTAAAATTGAAGCTATCGTTTGGTCCCCTGTCGCGGAAAACCACATCGGACCACTTTACAATTCCTTTGCGCAAATGGTGGGTGCGAATGCACGGGAGTCGGCACGCCAAGCAGGGACTGATCTCATCAACTCCTGATGTCCGCACATCGTTCGAGGATGAGATCCTTAGGGAGCGACACCTTAAAGCCAGCGATCTTACCCGAGAATCGGAACGAGGCCTTGGCAAACTTAGGCAAGCTATCGAAGAGCTCTCACCGCCGGGCCAATTCGTGGGGGCAAGTACTCTGGAGCGTTTAAAGCATCAATCGAACTCATGGGTTAAATTGTTCAAGGAGGCTTTGATCCAGGCCCGACAGAACTTTGATCGGGCATCCGCGGAACACCGCCGTGCGGAAGGGGCTCTTGACATCTTCGTAAAAACTAACGGCCTCGCCGCAAAGCGTCCCGCCGCGCGGAGGAACACGTGGGATCGTATCGCGTCGCTCGCAGCATTGGTTCTCGTCGAAGGTCTTATAAGCTTGCCGCCTGTGGCGGAGCGCCAAGGAGGTCAACTGATCCTATCTTTTCTCATCCCGATTACGGTAAGCATCGCCAATGCGCTCGTTGGTGTGCTGGTCGGTACGCTTGGAGTGTATCAGATCCGGCACGGAGAAACACGGGCAGCCCGCGTAACAGCGTCTGCTGGCGTGGCGTTCGCCTTCGGTATTATCGCTTGGATGAATATTTCTGTAGCTCGTTGGCGCGAGGGCAATGATAGCCCGATTTCCTTCAATTCTTTTCTGCCCGCTTCGGCGCTGAGCATAGTATTGCTTGTTAGGCTCTCCGGGATTTCCCGTGGAGCTTTACATTAACATTATCAATAAGATAGCGT